>ERZ791930.82-NODE-82-length-95888-cov-17.529181_pt1 | contig 95888 bp, 94 predicted proteins | sample MGYA00510128_ERZ791930 | MGnify/ENA primary metagenome ERZ791930 (study PRJEB30046, sample SAMN00792057) | human gut metagenome | study: EMG produced TPA metagenomics assembly of the A metagenome-wide association study of gut microbiota in type 2... | reverse complement strand
TCCGCCTCTTGAACGGCCGGGGAATAGACGTGGTGTTCCGTGAGAACGATGAAGGACGTATCTATGGAGCAACCTTCATCGACCACAGGAACAGGGAAGTGTATAACGGCTCACGGCTCGGAAAGGAGTTCTCGGCAAATGCCTTTGAGCGCCTGTTCAACGAACCGGGTAACATCCCGGACCTGGATGCTCCCACGCCGGATATCAGCAGGCAAAGCGGTTTTTCTGCCAACATGGAAGATGCCATCGGGCAGGCTTTCGGAATCTTCGACTTTGAAGCAAACGGTCCCGACCCGCAGGAAGAGGCTCTCGCACGCAGGCTGCAACGCAAGAAGAAAAAGAAACGCCGTTCACGGGGTATCTCCTGAAAACAATATTCATTCACCATTAAAATTATATCGTTATGCAACAGGAAGATGATTTGAGAGGACTGGCAAAGGTCATGGAGTTCATGCGTGCCATATCCATCGTGTTTATTGCCATCCACGTCTATTGGTTCTGTTACCGGGCATTCGTGGATGCGGGTATCAATATCGGAGTGGTCGATAAGATACTCCTGAATTTCCAGAGGACGGCGGGGCTTTTCAGCAACCTGCTGGTGACAAAAGTGTTCGCCGTCATATTCCTTGCGCTGTCATGTTTGGGCACAAAGGGCGTGAAAAACCAGAAAATGACCTGGCGGAAAATATATACCGCCTTCCTTTCGGGGCTTGTATTGTTCTTCATGAACTGGTGGATGCTCGACCTGCCGTTCAGTCCGACAGCTAACGCCGCCATTTACACGGTAACGCTGACCGCCGGGTACATCCTTCTTTTGATGTCGGGCGTATGGATAAGCCGTATGCTGAAACACAACTTGATGGAGGACGTGTTCAATACCGCCAACGAGAGCTTTATGCAGGAGACACGGCTCATGGAGAACGAGTATTCCGTCAACCTGCCGACCAAGTTCGTGTACCAGGGCAAGGAATGGGACGGATGGATCAACGTTGTAAACGTTTTTCGTGCGTCCATCGTGCTTGGAACACCGGGCAGCGGGAAGTCCTATGCGGTGGTAAACAACTACATCAAACAGATGATTTCCAAAGGTTTTGCCATCTATATTTACGATTATAAATTTGATGACCTCTCGGTCATTGCCTATAATGAACTGCTCAAAAACCTTGACAAATACAAGGCCAAGCCGGAATTTTATGTTATAAACTTCGATGACCCCCGACGCTCGCACAGGTGCAATCCCATCAATCCCAAATTCATGGTGGATATCAGCGACGCCTACGAAAGTGCCTACACGATAATGCTCAATTTGAATAAGACCTGGATACAGAAGCAGGGTGATTTCTTCGTGGAATCTCCGATTATCCTGCTTGCAGCGATTATCTGGTATTTGCGCATTTATCAGGACGGCAAGTATTGCACTTTCCCCCACGCGATAGAATTTCTTAACAAACCGTATGCCGACATTTTCACGATTCTCACCTCATATCCCTCTTTGGAAAACTACCTTTCCCCCTTTATGGACGCATGGCAATCCGGAGCCCAAGATCAGCTCCAGGGTCAGATAGCGAGCGCAAAAATCCCGCTTTCAAGGATGATTTCACCGCAGCTTTACTGGGTCATGACGGGGGATGATTTTACCCTTGACCTTAACAATCCGGAACACCCGAAAGTCCTCTGTGTGGGAAATAATCCGGACAGGCAGAATATCTACTCGGCCGCATTGGGACTGTACAATTCACGTATCGTAAAGTTAGTAAACAAAAAAGGACAGCTGAAATCTTCCATCATCATAGATGAATTGCCAACGATATATTTTCGAGGTATTGACAACCTGATAGCCACCGCCCGAAGCAACAAGGTGGCGGTGTGCCTCGGCTTCCAGGATTTCTCACAGCTGACCCGTGACTACGGTGAAAAAGAGGCGAAGGTGATCCAAAACACAGTCGGCAATATTTTCTCCGGGCAGGTGGTAGGCGAAACTGCAAAGAACCTTTCGGAGCGTTTCGGGAAGATACTCCAGCAGCGGCAGTCCATCTCCATCAACCGGCAGGACACATCCACCTCCATCAACACGCAGCTGGATTCCCTTATTCCCGCATCCAAAATCGCCAACCTCTCGCAGGGCACATTCGTGGGCAGCGTGGCGGACAACTTCGGGGAGGAAATCGAGCAGAAGATTTTCCATGCCCGTATCATCGTCGATAACGAGAAGGTTGCCGCAGAAACCAAAGCATACAAGAAGATACCTGTCATCAACGAGTTCAAGGATGCCTACGGCAACGACATCATGCAGCAGCAGATAGACCGCAACTATTCACGTATCAAGGCGGACGTGCTGCAAATAATTGAAGATGAAATGGAACGCATCAAGACCGATCCTGATTTACAGCACCTGATACCCAAAGAAGACAGCGACAAGAAGAAGGAATAGGATACCGCTGTTTTATTTCAGCCTGCAAAGTTCGTCCCGTGCCTTATGGATTGGGCAAGGCCGGGCCCTTCGGGTTTCGTGGAAAAATCATCCTCGCTGCGCTTGCGGTATTTTTCCCGAAAGCCTTGCACAATCCGGCACGGAACGGCGGGGCAGGCAAGAAATAAAATACCGGCTCGACGAGCCGCAGATGTCTAACTCAAAAACGAAAAATATGAGCAGAAGCAACTTCACACCTATGGGACGGTTCAATGAGATAATTGACCGTTACGGACTAAAACTGATGGAAGTGGGTATCAACCACTTGAGAATATTCTCCGGCAACCGGAAACTGTTCGACTACTATCCGTTACGGATGAAACTCTTCGATTACCGGCAGTGGAAACAGCTTACCTATCCCTCGCTGATTGACGGAACGGACAAGTGGGAAACAGAGCTTGACGGCATTATCAAAGAACTTATGGTATCACAGCAATAAACAGCAGGATTATGAATGGCAACAGCAGCAAGACGCTCGTTTGGGACAACATTCCCGAATGGGCGCTTTTTTCATTGGAGTACGGCATCCGGGAGGAACTGTTCTTACTCGATGAAGACAAGGAAATGATAACCAAGTTCATCGCCGAAAACTTCCCGGACGGCTACACCATGTCGGTGGATTGGGAGTCATACAAGGAATTTGACACCAATCCTGCTTTCGGGAAAGCGTGCAAGACCCACAAGGTCACTTTCATAACGGAATCATAACTAAAAATCAAACGACTATGGCAGATAACAGGAAACATACAAGGGTAGTGAACATCCGTAAGGAGGCATACGATGTGTATATCGGTCGTGCCGGTAAAGGGCAGGACGGGTATTTCGGTAATCCGTTCAGGCTGAAGCAGGACATGGACCGGGGCGGGACACTGGCCGGATTCCGCGAATATTTTTACAGGAGGCTGGTGAACGATGCGGAATACAGGCGCAGGGTTCATGAGTTGCAGGGAAAGACTCTGGGATGCTTCTGCAAACCGCATCCGTGTCATGGGGATATTATCAAGGAATACCTTGACAGGATGGCCGGGCGTGGCGAAGACATAGAGATCGGTACAATTTTCAACAAAGGCAAGGCATACCCGTCGCGTGAGATTACGACCGGCATGGAAACCTATACGGTATCGGTGGAGGAGCTGGGACATGAACTGGAAGATGACATGCGCAACCTTTTGGGCGAAGCTGTCGGACAGGACGATAATATTTGTTACTATTGCACCAACGAAGAACTATGCACGTTGACCGACAGGGAAATGGATAAGATTATATACGGATAGACAACAGACTGATATGGAAACACCTATTAAGGTAGTGTTCAGACGGTTCAAGGAAGGCGGGGTAATCGCTCTCTTTCCATATATACCGTGGAACGAATCCGAAAATACAATCACATCCTACATGCACGCGGGACAGCATGGCGCAGCCGATTACAAGGGAATCATCTCCGGGACACTGCCCGCGACGGAAAAAGAATACAGGAGCCTGCTGGTAGAACTGAAATCCATCGGATACGGCAATCTGCATGTATTGGAACGGGCTCATGCAAGACAGAAGTTTTTCTTATAATTCTACTAAAGCAGACCGGATGAATCTTTTGCCGTAGTCATGGAACCGTTCCACGGATGGAGCATACATATGTAAAAAAGTAAGACCATAAAAAGCACCATTTTTGTTTATTTGAGTGAGTAAAAATGGTGCTAATATCAACTACTGCTATAATTCACCAAACATTATATCCATATCTCGTTTCAAAACTTTATCTTCAAAATTCGCTAATATTTTATCTTTTACAATAATATGATTGATAAGATGTAACACAGTATCATAAGTGAGAGGGTATGCAAAGCCTTTTTCCATTACTAATTTCAATATTTTGGTTCTATTTGCACGATACAATAATTTTGCAGTTTTATTATTGTTTGACAAATATTTACAAAGTTCTTCTGACAAACCTTTATCAGCAAAACGAACTCTCATCTTATTGCGTAACATACTATTCCAAACTTTATTTTTATACTGGGAATATGAAAGTCTGTCAAATAATGTAAGCATTGACCATTCACTACTTTCCAAGGTAGCATAAATTCCGTTCAGAAGTCTGGATTCCTCTTTAAATTCATTCCACTCTTCTTTACATTTATAACGTAAATCATGTTCAACTTCGTGCCAACCTTCCGATAAAATAGTTCTGATTTGAACTTCATAAGTGTTATCAATTAAATCTTCATAACCAGTTTCTTTTATTGCCGCTTTCATATCTTGCTGAAGATTATTTGGAACACGCATAATTAAATTTAGTCTTTTGGGACAGAATTTATCAACTTCGGCTTCATCAACAGATTCACTGTCAAAATTGGACTGACTTTTTAGATAGTTGTGAACAAGTTCTACATCATCCGTAAAATACAAAGTAATACGAAGAGCCAATAAATCTTGCATCTTCTTGTTGACTTTACGATATTCTTCAGATTTTTTCTCAAGTTTATTTTTAATTGACATTTCTGACTTAGTACGATAAAACACATGGTACATTACGCCACATTTGTTCAAAACAGCCTCCAAATCTGTAACTATATCCCTCAAAACTTTATTTCCTGCACTCATACTTGTATGTTCTTATGATAATATGCAATACCTGATTTTGAAATGTGCGAATTATTCCCGTCAATCAGAATCATTCCTTTTTTCTTTAATAATTCAAAAGTTGCAAAAACGACATCCAAATTCTTTTCTCCAAATTCTTTTCTAAGGGTAGAGATATACCTCATTTTGGGAGATTTTCCATCAACTTTAAAATACTTGCTAAGTATTTCAATCTCTAGATCTATATCTTCTTGTTTCTGCAAAACAGAAGATGTCGTAACTTTTACCAAAGAAGATATAAAGCCAGTGTTATAGTCATCGCATCCATAACAATGAATATTGTTAGAACCAGAAGACAAATCACTATTCACATCACAATCAATAAATTTGCATCCTGTAAATGTAACATTGTAAAAAGCGTTTGCATCAAAAGTGCATCTCTCAAAAACAGAATCGACAAACGAAGTTTCTACAAACTTACATTCTTCACTAAGGATATTAATATCTTCAAAATGGAAAGAATTCAATCCTGCACATTTATAATTACCTGTTACTTTCTTTAAAAGAATGCAATCTGTGGTAACAGCCAAATACAAAGACATTTTATCTTTTATAACGGAAAACTTATCCCATAATTTTAATTTATCATCATTGGAAGAATATTTGTATGCGTAAATTGCCAGTTCGATTAGATGCTCAGGTATAGGGTTAAGTTTTTGCAAAAATGTGACAGGTTCTTTCTGAATTGATTTTCCGAGCAAATACCCAAAAATAAATTCATTGATAAAAGTTATAAAATCTTTATTCCCTGTTCTATCTAATAGGGCATGATTTGTAAGTGTGTCAGCAAGTTCATCCAAAGTTTGTTTTGTCGGTGTCAACTCTTTATAATACAAAAGACGAGACTTGTTATATTCTATAATCAGTTCTTTGACGAAACTTCTATTTTCACCAGTTATATCAAAATCAACAAAAGATTTGGCTAAATTTTCAAATATCTGCATTTGGTCTTCCCAACGAATAATAAGATTTTGCCTTTCTTTTTCTCGATTCAGTAGATATTCAAAATATTTATCCGTAATCGTTTCTGGATAAACCAATAAATCACTAAAATCCTCCTTGCTTATATTTCGTAAATAAGTTAGTAGAACAGGATTTGAAATATTATCCAAAGGAACATTCTTTCCAATGATTTCCTCATAACGTTCTGTTGAAAGCCATTGCTTAATATTGGGTTTCTCTAATTGAAATCTGATAACATCAAAGTTTCCATTGTAAGAATCAACCCAATCTCCAAATTCAGCACCTGCAAATATTGCAGTTTTTCTAGAGGTAAGAATAATCTTAGCTTCATCTGTCAACAAATCTCCTATGGTAGAAAGCATTGTTTCAACTTGCTCAAATTCATTCAATTGTCCAGCCTTTCCATTGTCTATGTTTTTGGACAGTAATTCGTCAAACCCATCAATAATAAGAGGGATTTTCCCTTTTTTTATATTGTAAACAACTAATTCCTGTTTAGCAGTCGTATCCTTCTCTTTGTCAATTTCAGACCAAAGAATATATTTAAACTGCTTTGCATCCCTATTTCTTGACAATTCTGTAAAAATGGGCTTTTGATATTCACTATTATCTAAAAATGATTTATATACTTCGTATGCTGTACAGGTCTTACCAAATCCAGCAGCTGCTTCTACCACTACAAGATGTGCCCCCTTTCTATTGATTGCTTCTTTAATTGCAGAAATGATATCTGAAGTTCCACTAACAGTATCTTCCGCACCTTCACTATATATAGAATATGGCATACTGATATACTGATACTTAATACCACAATTACAATAATGTTTTACTTGATTAGCAGCAAATTCTGTATATCTTCTATTTATATCATTTGCAGTAGTTTGTGTATTAAAGAACCCCTTAAATAAATAACTTTCTGCTTGTTCAATCGATTTGAACCTTTGTTGTTTTGCATGATATCCCAATTTGGAGTAACGATCAAGTATCGGAGTAGCATCAATATCATCGTCCATTATTTGGATTTCTGCTCCATGGTACATACCTTGATTCAGCAAATACACCCTATATGATGCGGTTCTTTCTTTTACATCATATCCGTACTCTTGGAAAAGGCAATCTAAATGATCCACGTTCATATAACCTATTATTTTGTCCTATCTGATAATATTATATTTATTTCCGCATTCGTTCTATCAATTTTTCCAAAACAAGTTCATAACCCAATCGTGGATTAAATTCTCTATCCGGACGGATAAGATTCTGAGTGTCACCTAAAAAATCAGGATCTAACATTTTTTCTTCCATATTGTTAATGAACTGTTTGTAAGTAGGTGGTTGTTGCACAACAAACGACATATAACGGTTGTAGCAACGTAATATTTCATTGATATCCACAACCGCTTCCGACAGTGCAACATACAAATCAAAAAGGTCGCGGCCTTTTTTTCTTTGATACAATGCTCTTAATTTTGTTCCCAGCAATTCATTCAAACGATATGTGGTTATCTCACATTTTCCTGAGAACCAGCTATTCTCCACCTCAAATGGAACTTTAACCAATCCCAATTCGTTGAAATGTTCAAAACAATTTATCTCTATTTTCAAACGTAAGGGGATTGTCGGGGGGATTTCCGACTCCATACGAAATAACATCGTGTTGTTATATCGCTTTTGTTTTGTAACCCTATCAGGCAAAAAACTTAAGACTTCACCTAGCTTGAACATGATTGGTTTTATCGGTCCCGGTGTGATTTGTACTAAATCAATATCTTCACTATATCTAGGCTGTGGCGACAGATATAATTTATGAAGTGCGGTTCCTCCTCTGAACGCAAGCTGTGAAGCAAGGAATTTATCACTGAAAATAGCGACTAATGCACGAGAGATAATAAGGTCTTGTTCTACTTGTGCATTATCATTCCAAGGAACAATCTTATTCCATTGGGTAATGGCTGTTCTGTTTATCATATTTCGTCTGTTTCTATTATCGAATTTATATAAACTTTCCAACGAGTATTCTTTTCTGCATTCTCATCAGTTTTGTGTGTACTAAGGGGAATATATCTAAAACGCTTGACATATGTCAATAATTCAGAATGTAACACTTCTGCAATCTCTTTCTGTTCTAAAATATCATCCAATATATATCCCAATCGTTGGATAGTAGCGATTGATGTATAGTTAAATAAGTTATCGGAAGCTTTACGAAAATCAAGTTTTTCTGCTAATTCATCCAAAATGGTCGCTGCCCTTGAGAGGCCACCGATATATTGTTCATAGTGTACAATATCAATGGCTGTCAATTCAGCATTTGAATAGTATATCACTCCTGTCTCAGAATTCTTGAACAATAAAAAATCAAATGGAATCTCCTTGCGATATCCCCAAACAAGCGAATTATTCTTTGATGAAGAGACGGAAGACTTTGGGAATACCGTCATTACAGAAAACTTCTGTGGCCGTTGATGAGCTGCACCCAAAATTTCTGCGGCATTCAATAAACAGATATAATATGGTTTATTCAGATACGACATCAATTGATCAATGTAATATATTGGAGGAACCATCCTTTTTGCTGCATACTGAGGAGGAATTATGACATAAAAGCCTTTATACACAGGACATAAGATGCCTTGTTTTGATAATCGGAATAATTCATTCTTGATGACTTGCTCCGAATAATCAGGAAATGTTTGCCTTACATCATCAACCGAAAAAGTTGGAAAGCCACCAATTTCCCTATCTCTAATCCATTCTCTTATTGTCATAGCGAGCGCTTTTAGTGCAAAGGTAATCAAAATCTGATTACTTCTGCACTTTTTTAGCGCACTTTTATCATCAAGGTGTCTTATTCCATATTCCTCTATAAAAATCCATCATAAGCACGCTTCGCTTGACAAGTCCCTTCAAGAAGATAACTCGGAGGACGATACCTTCCACGTTCGGGCCTCCAGTTTTCGGGCAAAAAATTCCCTGCGGTAATTTTTCACCCGAAAAAACGTTCCGGTATCGCCGTCCGAGTTGTGGAGACGGTCGGGACTTAGCAAGCGAAGCGACCTACGACGCATAGGACAAGATAAAAAACAATCTGACGGCGGTATTTTGCCGTGCTTGATGTCCCAATGGATTACGCTGTCAACACATCTCCCATACAAAATCTTCTTCCTGTCTTATAGAGCGGCACAAGGAAGCGGGGACTAAAGACAGCTCGCTCCCAACTCTGCATAATACAGTTTTCTCCTTGTCGGTTTCGTGCCGTTCCAGCCGTTTTCTACCGTTCCCTCTTTCCGGTCTGCTTTTTTCTTGTTTGGGGCTTACCTTTCGTGTGTTCCCGCTCTCTTCCTCCTATTGGATACAGTGCTTTTGCCATACTTTTTCCTTTGACTTTCCCGTTTTTCTGCCTCACGCTTTCCCTCCTGCGGTGAAACAGGATGACATCCGATGAAATAGATGGTGCAACATACTGAAACATAGTGATTTATCAAATTCGTGCCTATATATTTGCAGAGACAACAACAGTTATCAACGTTAAAAAATCAAAGTTATGGCAAAGAAAAACGTGAGGGACGAGCCCCTCAAACCGCAGGTCACCGAGAACGAGCAGATGAGTGACATCATCCTTATCCTCGACAAGATGGAGCTACTCCTCCAGGCGGTCAGCAAACTCGACAAGGACGGCAGGCACGAAACAGTGCCGGCGGACAGGAAGTACCGCAATTCCTTCCTCAAGATCGACCGCTACGCCAGCATGTTCGAGAATTTCCTGAAGAACTTCTGGAGTCAGTTCAAGGACCCGACACGTTTCGGCATCCTCTCCGTCAAGGAGAAAGCACTGGACGACCCGAAAGTGCGGCAGGCCATCGAAGACCTCGCTGCCGGAAAAAAGACAGACGCGGTGGAAGAATTCCTCAAGCAGTACGAGATTGTCCCCCGCGACAAGGAAAACCAAAGTATCAACCATCAAAATCAAGAAGAAATGGCAAAAGAAAATGAAACACAGCAGCAGGCCGCCCAAGGTGGAGGCACGCAGCAACAGCCCCAGTACCGCTACAACGAGTCCATGATCAACTGGGAACAGCTAAAGAACTTCGGGCTCTCCCGTGAGGAACTTCAGGAACGGGGGCTGCTCGACCAGATGCTCAGGGGCTACAAGACCAACCAGGTAGTGCCCATCAGCATGAACTTCGGCTCTGCCGTATTACGTACCGACGCGAGGCTCTCGTTCCAGCAGTCCCGGGCTGGAGACATCGTACTGGGCATCCACGGTATCCGGCAGAAACCCGACCTCGACCGTCCCTATTTCGGACACATCTTCTCTGACGAGGACAAGAAGAACCTGCTTGAGACGGGCAACATGGGGCGTGTCGTGGAGCTGAAGAACCGCAACGGCGAGTATGTCCCCTCTTTCGTCAGCATCGACAAGCTGACCAACGAGGTGGTGGCGATGAAAGCCGAGAATGTCTTCATTCCGCGTGAAATCAGCGGGGTGAAACTGACCGAACAGGAACAGAACGACCTGCGTGAAGGAAAGAAGATATTCATCGAAGGAATGACAGCCAGATCGGGCAATCCGTTCGACGCCCACATCCAGGTCAATGCCGAGCGCAGGGGCGTGGAGTTCATCTTCGAGAACGACAAACTCTTCAACCGGCAGTATCTGGGAGGCGTGGAACTGACCAAGAAACAGATCGATGATTTGAACGGGGGTAAGGCCATTTTCGTGGAGGGCATGAAGCGCAAGGATGGGGAACTGTTCTCCTCCTACGTGAAGCTTGACGAGGCGACAGGCCGCCCGTCCTACACCCGCTACAACCCCGACTCCCCTGAAGGCGCACGGGAAATCTACATCCCGAATGAAATCAACGGCGTGAAGGTCACTCCCGAGGAACAGCAGCAGCTCCGCGAGGGCAAGGTCATCTTCCTCAACAGCATGGTCAACCGCAGGGGTGAGGAGTTCTCCTCGTTCATCAAGGCAGACCTCGAAACGGGCCGTCTGAGCTACTCGCGCACCCCGGACGGTTTCGACCAGCGCGAGGAGTTCAAGATACCGGCCAAGGTATGGGACGTGGAGCTTACCCGCAAGCAGCGTGCCGACCTCCAAAGCGGCAAGGCGGTACTGGTCGAGGGCATCAAGGGGTATGACGGCAAGACCATCTCGCAGTACGTCAAGGCGAACTTCAACCAGGGACGGCTGGACTTCTACAACGAGAATCCCGACCGCAGACGCGACGCCTCGCAGCGCAACGTGGTGTCCGCCACACAAAGACAGGGAGAGGAAAACCGTCAATCCAGGGGCGCGGGCATAGCCTGAGGGTCAAAGCAAAACGAATGTTGAATCCAAAAAAATCAGAACATGGAAATGAACAAGGAAAACAACACGCCTTTCAAGGCGGAAGACGTGAACTGGGACGAGCTGGCCGCCATCGGCATCCTGAAGGACGAGCTGGAAATGGCCGGGGAGCTCGATACGCTGCTCAGCGGTAAGAAAACGAACGTGGTATCGCTCAGTCTGGTGCTGCTCGGCGTGGACGTGGTGATGGACGCCACGCTTCAGCTGGTACGCAAGGACGGTGACCCGCTGCTCGAAATCCTCGGCATCAAGCCCGTGGGAGAGTAACTCCACCTTTATAATTATGTAAACCGAATGTATAACCGCCGTTTCCCGTCCCTCCGCACGTCGGCAAGCGGGAAACGGCTTAATTCTTATCCGAATCATGATAGCAATCATAGCAGAAAAACCGAGTGTCGGTCAGGAGATAGCCCGTGTGGTCGGGGCTACAGAGAAAAGGGACGGCTACATAACAGGAAACGGCTACATGGTGACATGGGCGCTGGGACATCTGGTTTCGCTGGCATTGCCGGGGACATACGGCTACACGAGAACCACCGCCGAAGACCTTCCGATGATTCCCGAACCGTTCCGTCTTGTGGAACGGCAGATACGCACGGACAGGGGCATGGTGACGGACATCACCGCCGGCAGGCAGCTCAAGGTCATCGACGGGGTGTTCTCCGAATGTGACAGCATCATCGTGGCGACCGATGCCGGGCGCGAGGGGGAACTCATCTTCCGGTGGATATATTCCTACCTGGGCTGTACCAAACCTTTCAAACGCCTGTGGATCTCCTCGCTTACCGACGAGGCCATCCGAAAGGGGATGGCGGGCCTCAGGGAAGGATACGAATACGACAGCCTCTATGCGGCTGCGGACAGCAGGGCGAAGGCGGACTGGCTGGTGGGCATGAACGCCAGCCGCGCGTTGGCGGCAGCCTCCGGTTCGGCGAACAACTCCATCGGACGGGTACAGACCCCGACCCTCGCCATGATATGCGCGCGCTTCAAGGAGAACCGCAACTTCGTCTCCACACCATACTGGCAGCTTCATATCACGCTGAAGCAGGGAGAGGCGCACCGGCTGTTCATCCATCCGGAGCACTTCGGGGATAAGGAAGCGGCGGAAACGGCATACGGACGCCTCACTCCCGGCTCGGCGGTGACAATCACCAAAGCGGAACGCGATACGGTTTTCCAGCAGGCCCCGCTTCTGTACGACCTGACCTCCCTTCAGAAGGACTGCAACATCCACCACGACCTCCCGGCGGACAAGACACTTTCCATCGCCCAGTCCCTGTACGAGAAGAAACTGGTCTCGTACCCGAGAACGGGCAGCCGGTACATACCCGAAGATGTCATGGCGCATATACCCGCCTTGCTGGAAAAAATCATTGCCATGCCCCGGTTCAGGGAATACGGACGGACTTTCGACCTTTCCGGCCTGAACACCCGGAGCGTGGATGCCACGAAAGTGACCGACCACCATGCCCTGATCATCACGGGCATCGTTCCCGAAGGGCTGTCCGAGGCAGAAGCGGTTGTTTATGAGATGATAGCCGGAAGGATGTTGGAAGCTTTCTCGCCACGCTGTGAGAAAGAGTCACTGAAGATGGAGTGCGTGTGCGAGGGGATGGATTTCCGTTCACAATCCACCGTCATCGTCATTCCCGGCTGGCGTGCCGTGTTCTCCCGGAAGGAAGACCGGGAAAAGGACGAACCGGAAGCTGGCGGAGGGACGGCGGTGTTTGCCGAAGGTGAGGAAATCCCGGTCATGGGGCACGGACTGGCCCAAAAGAAAACCATGCCCAGACCTCTTTACACGGACGCCACGTTGCTCAGTGTCATGGAGAACTGCGGTAAGGAAATCGCTGACGAACAGGCACGGGAAGCGGTGAAGGAGCTGGGTATAGGCACGCCCGCTACCCGTGCAGCCATCATCACGACCCTTTTCAAGCGTGACTATATCGAACGTTCCGGCAAGAGCATCCGCCCGACGGAAAAGGGGCTTTACCTCTACGAGTCAGTAAAGGGCATGATGGTGGCCGACGCCGAACTGACCGGCACATGGGAGAAGGCACTGGCACAGATAGAGGGGCACACCCTCGATCCGGAAAGCTTCATGCTCTCCATCCGGGAATACACAGGAAAAGTAACCGGTGAGATATTGCGCCTCAAATTCCCGGAACCATCGTCACGCGCCTTTACCTGCCCCAAGTGCGGGACGGGTAACGTGGTGGTGAAATCCAAGGTGGCCAAATGCGACCGCGAAGGGTGCGGGTTGCTGGTATTCCGCCGTTTCCTGAACAAGGAACTGACCGACCAGCATCTGGAACAGCTCTTCTCTTCCGGCTCCACCAGGCTGATCAAGGGGCTCAAGGGCAAGAAAGGGGTCTCTTTCGACGCCACGGTAGCCTTTGACACGGACTTCAACCTAAAACTCTCGTTCCCCAAGCCCAAGGGCGGGAAAGGGAAATAGCACACTGCCATTCCAATTCAAGGGCAAAGGTAGCGGAACCGCCCGTTTCCACCCGCAAGGTCGGGCCTTGCAGGTTTCGGGGAAAATCATCCTCACTTACGTTCCGGTATTTTCCCCGAAAACCTTGCCGGTGGAGGCGGTCCGCTTTCCGGCCCCTGAAATTGGAAATGACATGTTTCACCCATTAATAATATACGGTCATGAAAACAAGGGAATGTATCGAAAAACTCAGGACAGCCAAATGGATAAGGATGATAGCCTTAGGTATTGTCGCCTTCATCGTGTTCAACTATCTCTACTCAAGAGGAATATCGCCCGTATGGGCGGCAGTCGCCATCGTGTGTTTCAAGGGATTCTTCAGGTTCCTCTACAAAGTCGCCTGCCTGCTGGTAGCGGCGGCGATACTTTTCTGCATTCTCAGCTATTTGGTTTTCTAAAGATATAGGCATATGAAGCGGATATACCATACTGGTTCAAATATCACCTTGCAGAACAGAGCTGTCCTATCGGGCGGCTCTTTTTGTATCCCATGCCTTATGGAAATGAGAATGACGAGGACACGAATGGAAAAAACAGGGAAGAACATACAGCCATTGACAGACCGAAGAACTACAGGGCAAAGTTGGCAAACGCTTCTTTTCGGACGGCAAGGCCGGGCCCTTCGGGTTTCGCGGAAAAATCATCCTCGCTGCGCTCCGGTATTTTTCCCGAAAGCCTTGCCTTTCCGGAAGCGTTTGCCGTAAAGCCCTTGTAGTTCAACGGGCTGCCAAAGCCCGAGTATTCACAATTAAAATTATAAAGTCATGAATCAAGCAATCATCTCAAGACCGCCGATGGCACCGGTGCAGATGCCAATGCCCCTAACAAGAAAAAAAAAGACAGTGGAGCCAAAGCCCGCAATCAAGTTCCCGTCAAGAGGGCCGGCCGGACCGGTACACATCTCCACACTGCTGAATCCTATCCTGGAAATATGCCACCATCCCGACAGGGACAGGCTACTGGCAGAGTTCTTCAACAGGTAGAAAGAGTACGATTATTCACACTTTAATTATTACAGTTATGTTTTTTACAGCAATCAACCAGATGATGACCGAGGGCGTGGACCTCACGATAGTCATCCGCAAAGCGAACGGACAATTGGCAGTATCCACACTGCCGAAGTCAAACGGGCTGAAGGACGAGGCCCAGAACCACATCGTGCCCCTGACAGTCAGCGGGATGCCGGAGGAACTGGACGTGGAATTCCTGCAAGTCGTCGCCCGGCCGATACAGAAGGCGGCGGGACTGATCACCAACATGGCGCAGTTCGAGGCGCAGACGGAGAAGGCCGCTGCCGACAGCAAGGCGGCAAAGGATAGCAAGGCCAAAGAAACGAAAGAGGAGAAGGAGAAACGCGAGAAGTACGAGAAGCATCTCAAGAAAGCAGAGGAACTGATCGCTGCGGGGAATCATAAGGATGCCGTGACGACTCTCGGCCAGGCACGCCTCTATGCAAAGCCGCAGGATCAGAAGAAGATTGACGGAATGGTGGAGGAGCAGAAGAAAGCGATGAACAAGGGCAGCCTGTTCGAGCTGATGGATGAACCGGCACCGCAACCGCAGCCACAGCAACCTATGGCGGCAACGGCACAACAGCCACAGCAATCGCAAGCACAGCCACAACCTATGGCAGCTCCCATGCAGCAACCACCCTATCCGTCGCAGCCTCAGGTCCCGAGACCCATGGCAGGACAACCGCAACGGCCCGTGGCGACACAGCCACCGCAACAGCCTTCGATGTGGGCACCGCAGCAACCGTCGCAAAGACCGGTTCCACCCCGGCCGCAATATGCCGGACAACAGCCGATGGCATCACAGGCTCCGCAGCCTTCATATGGGAGACAGCATGACGCATATTGGCAGGAGCAGGTGCAGCAGAGGGAGGACCTGAATCCGTATTACCTTACCGGACAGGAGGAACCGACCTACCGTCCGGAGGACTACGAGGAATATCCCGATTTCCCCCAATCCATGTTAGAACCCCATGTTTCACATTATCAAACAGTTTAAGACTATGGCACTCGAAATCACAGGAATGACACGTTCGTTCACGTTCAAGAAAGGCAGCGGGATGGTCACGCTCGATGATCCCAATCCGTCAGACAACCCCGAAATGGTCATGAGTTATTACTCCAACTTCTACCCGGAGCTGACCACGGCGACGGTACACGGACCGGTCATCAAGGATGACAAGGCGGTGTACGAGTTCAAGACCACCATCGGAACAAAAGGATAGGCAATTATGAACAAGGATAATAAAAAGAAGAAATCATGTGTACCATTGGACGAGCGTCAATTAGATCAACTGATAAGGCTCATTATCACCCAGACAGAGAGGAATGTACGGCATGGCGTGAACAGGGAAGAACGGATTGCGGCTCCAAGCGGGGCCGTAATTCTTTTCTGAACACATCATTTGTGTCGCTGGCTCCCAAAAGACTTGTCGTGGAATGCCATGACGGTTTCCAATGGAATAAAGTTAACGTAATCACGCGGGAAAACTACGAATTCCTGCGTGATTCGTATTTCAGGTATGCCCTGTTATTGGAGAAAGAGGCGGTACATACTCCGGGAAACAGTATTGGGGAAGGGATTGCTAACCTGTACGACGAGATAAACGAGCTTATCGGGGACGAGATGAATGTAAATATCGAACAAGAGAACGGCAGGCTTTTTTTCCGCTTGTGGAGATATCACCAGTGGGGAAGTTACACGCTGTATTATTTCCCGGTGAAATTCGTGGAGTCGCTCAATCCCACACTCAGGCGGATCTCCATTACATTTATCCATAACCTGATGCGGGCAAACGGCATCTGCTTGTTTTTGGATGACGATGAGACGGAGTTTATGTTTGACTTGCTCGCGGAAGAAGACGGAAGCGATCCTCAGGACCGGAAAGATCACATGAAATTGTTGGATTCCTATCAGGAGGGAAAAATCAACAGGCTGCTGAGACGGGTAGACTCCAAATCCTATTACAAGAACCTGCCAAGGGCAATCGAGAACTACACTCCGCAAAACGGGTTTGAACAGCTTTTGCTCGATGTGATGAAGGGAGGCCTTCCATTCCTGGCACCGGAACGCGGTATCATGCAATACGGATACGACGCTTACTATTCGGAAAGTCCGGATTTCCACCCGATGTATCTGGAACAGCAAATAAGGGTCGTATATGATCTCGGTGACATTGTAACCGATTATCTCACCGATTCTTACAATTCCAACAGCCGGGAGACCTACGACATCGTTCCCGCAACCTTCCGAGACTTGTCTCCTGACACGGATGAATTGTTCCGGATGGACAACTACCCGGAGGGGTTCTTCCGGTGGGCGGATAAATTTATAAACGTAATATGTTAGAATATGATAGAGACAAACGAACTTACAAGAAAGTTGAGAACGCTACTCCATCCCAGGGCGGCGTTGATAGCCTATACCCAAGAACAAGACATTCCCAGTGCAGGTGAAAACTGCTGTTTTCTTGAAGTAAGGGAGATTGATGATAGTGGAAAAATGGGCGAAGGCCATCCGGTAACGGTGGAATTCATGAACGAGCTGGTGCGGGGGTATTCCGAAAGACACAGCGCCACGCCATACGGGAAGATACCTTCCAACCTGCTGTGGTGCGACCCGCGAAAAGGTAGCGAGAGGTACATCTGGTACAACCCACCCCGGAAACGGATGATGTTCTTCATGCGGTCCCTCCAAATAGAGAACGCGGAATACAACCTGCCGGGAGTAATCTATGAGGCCGGAGAACTGGGAATGAGGATCTATGCCTACAAAGACAAGGAACTGAAAGCGGATTCGGCACTCTATGCGGCTCCGTTCTTCAATGTGACCGGGGCAAGCGTTTGCTTGGGGAATGCAAAAATAGACAGACCGAAAGACCTGACATACACGAATCTGCTGGAGTACTGGGAGAAAAAGTTCTGGCTGACCGAGTTCTCCCATCTGGGCGCAAACGGCAATCCGACTCGATCCAACTTGGTTCTGGTGACAAAGGCTGCACGCAATACCGCTTTCGAGATGGAGGAATTGAAACCTTTGAATAATCTGAAACTAAAAGATATACTGAAATGAAAAGAGTACATTATACCGACAACTACCTGATGAACCCGCAGCATCCGGTCACGATAAACCTGATTGGCGCAGGCGGGACAGGATCGCAGGTGCTTACCTGCCTGGCACGGATGGACGTCACGCTCCGCGCACTCGGGCATCCCGGACTGTTCGTGACACTCTACGACCCCGACATCGTGATGGATGCAAATATCGGGCGGCAGCTCTTCGGACCGTCGGACTTGGAACTGAACAAGGCGCAATGCCTCATAACAAGGATAAACCACTTCTTCGGCAATGACTGGAAAGCGGAAGCAAGAAACTACCCGCCGGCAATGAAAGAGCTAAGGAGGGATGATATGGCAAATATCACTATCACCTGCACGGACAATATCAAGTCCAGGCTGGATTTATGGGAGGTGCTGAAACATGTCCCTTCATCGGGTTACATGGACTATAGCACGCCGCTTTACTGGCTCGACTTCGGGAACACGCAGACCACCGGCCAGGCGGTGCTGGGTACAATCCCGAAAAAAATAAAACAGCCGGCATCACAGATTTATGAAACGGTAGCCTCCTTGAAGGTCATTACCCGTTTCGTGAAATACGCCCGGGTGAAGGAAACGGACTCCGGTCCGAGCTGCTCACTGGCGGAAGCATTGAGTAAACAAGACCTGTTCATTAACTCCACGCTGGCGCAACTCGGATGCGACATCCTTTGGAAAATGTTCCGTAACGGAATGATCGAGCACAACGGGCTATTCCTGAACCTGGAGACATTGAAGGTAAATCCGATAGGAGTATAAGGCTGGCAAGAGCTAATGACTGCTTTTATTTTTTCCTTTCCTGCAACGCTTTGCGGAGATTGTCCGAGGGTTGCAGGATCAGCTTTTTGCGGATATACGTCTGTGTGCTGGTGACAGCGCTCTCCTTCTCACTGAGCATCACACACGCCCCATTGAGCATCTTTTCTTGGAGAATCAGCAGGTATACTTCCTGTTCGGCGGCAGTCAGCTCCGGAAAAAACGTTTCCATTTCGAGCATACCGGCCTCTTGTAAAACAAGCTATTCCCTTACATTGGTGACGACATTCTGCTGCATATCTTCACCGACCATATTGAGCAGAGCTTTCGTCTTGTCAAAGCTCTGTCTCTCTGAGGATAGTTCGGTATACGCCCTGACCTGCTCCTTCTCTTGCCCTAACATATCAAAAAAACCTTCCTCGTCCTTTTTCAGAAACGTGTTCTCCTTGCCCAAGAAGTGCTTTATATACCAAGCAACTACCTAAAAACATACCATGATAAAAATGACCAGGCCTCCCGAGGAAGTTGCCGTTCGACTCGTTTCCCGTTATCTGCATACAAGCCATGTACATGCCAATCCACAAAGGATGTAAGGTATATATTCTTGATAGGATATTGACGGTAAACAGTACTGTGTTTCCCACAATAAGTATCAAGTGGTATTTGTCCGGAGAATATGCATAGTACGCATTTTATTTACAGCGAACTACCCGAAGATGGAAAGCTTCATCGTGCGCTGAATGCCATTACCCTGAACCTGCTGGTGACACGGGTAAATATCGGGTTCGGTATGAACATTCCCGCAAGTATCATTGTTTACAAGGCACCTGCACTATACTTCCACAAAATAGACCGCCTGATCAGAGCTACCCGATGTAACGAGGTGTATGTAGCATTGGGCTTTCAGGAACTGCCACAGCCCGAAGCAGATTACGAGAACGTTGGGGTGCAGAAAATCATCAGCACCGTAGGCAATGTGGAAAGCGGCTCTACCTGGACCAAGAAAATATTGGAATGGTTGTCGAATGGCATTTTCGGCAAGATGATACAACTGAAACAGGAGGTGGCCATCGACCGGAGCAAGCCCCCATCAACCTGAACGGGAACATGGCAACCACCTTGTGGCGGCATCGAAAATATCGAATTTACCTATCAACAGAATTTGCGGTCAGGTGGCACGGGACTTCATGAAAACAAAAACCGATATGGGCGACAGCATGAACAATCAAGAAGCAGAAGAGTTTTAAACATCGAAGTTCTACTGCAAAACGTTTCCCAACATGGAGGAAATTGAAAAGGAAAAATCGGAATATGTGCCTTTGCCGAAATTCTATACTTTCACCTCCAGGAAGAAACGTGAGTATCCTTTACCGAAAATTCGGGCAAGACATGAAAGAAATGATAAAGGATATAGTAAATAAAAAGAGTGCAAGACGAACATTATGAGCGGTTTTCGTTTTTTATTGAAGCCGTATTATAACTTTAAATGTATTTAATATGGCAACTGTAAAAATTAAATTCCGTCCTTCTTCCGTCAATGCGAAAGAAGGGATTCTGTTTTATCAAGTGATTCATAACCGGGTGGCAAGACAGATAAATACCGGGTGCAAAATCTATCCCGCGGAGTGGGACAACCTTTCCTCCCGTGTGGTCATACCGCCGGGAACCGAGGAGAGCCGGTGCCACTATCTGCATTCTCTGGAAAACCGCATCAAGGAAGATACCACACGGCTGAGATATATCCTGGCGAGACTTGACCGTACTGACAAGGACTATAGCGCGGATAAGGTCGTGGAACTTTTTTTTATTTCTCCCGAAGACGGAGGCTTCATATCGTTTTGCCAAAATCTTATCAACCAACTGAAACAAATCGGAAAGGTATGCACGGCAGAAACCTATGCAACCTCACTCAACAGTTTTATACGATTCCGGGGTGATCGAGGAGATATCCCACTTGGCGAGGTGGACACCGACCTGATGGCGGAATACGAAGTCTATTTGAAATCCAACGGTATATGCCCGAACAGTTCATCCTATTATATGAGAAATCTTCGGGCTATGTATAACCGTGCGGTGGAAAAGGAACTGGTCGTACAACGAAGCCCGTTCAAGTACGTATATACAGGGATAGACAAGACCGTGAAACGGGCCGTATCTGCAAAAGTCATCCGCCAGATACGAGACCTGGATCTGGTTTTGTACCCACTCATGGACTATGCAAGGGATATTTTCATGTTCAGCTTCTATACTCGCGGCATGTCGTTTATAGACATGGCTTACCTAAAAAAGGAAGACTTGAAAAACGGTATCCTGTCATATCGTCGGCAAAAGACCAAGCAACAACTGCTTATCAAATGGGAACAACCCATGCAGGATATTATTGACAAATATGATACTTCAGGTACTCCTTATCTGTTACCTATCATCAAAGACACCGGAAAAGATGAGAGGCGACAATATAAGAGTGCAGAACACCTGATAAACAGTAAATTGAAAAAAATAGGGATACAACTGGGATTGGAGATTCCATTGACAACATACGTCGCAAGACACGGATGGGCCAACATTGCCAAAAGCAAAAATGTTCCCATTTCCACTATCAGTGAAGCAATGGGACATGACTCGGAAAGTACCACTCGCATTTATCTGGCCTCGTTGGACACTTCCGTAATAGACAAAGCAAACAGCCTTGTAATCAAATCTTTATAGCATATAATCCACTTATGTCATAAACTGTAGAATAAGCCTTTATTCTACAGTTTATGACCTTTGTCTATATAATACCAAAGATATAATCTGCCCAAATATCTAAATCTGACCGATATACTTACCCAACGAAAAAAACAAGATGAATTATCAGAAAGAATATATGTTTTACATATTGGGCTAAGCCTTGTTTTGGAAAAAACAACAACAAAAAGATACTACAAATAACTATGGAAAGTTGAGGAAAAACTTCCTTTTCTTATAAAGAGAAGTATTGACAGGGCGCAAAGATACTTAAAATCCAAAAATATACAATAAAAAACAAACAGAAAGTTTAATTAGAATTTTTTTTCTTATGTATGTTTCTTAAGGATTATATAAACTTACTCAATAATTGTTGTCCAAATTGTCCGCACTTTCTGTCAATACCCTCTGTTCCTTAGCATATTGTGACGGATTTTGTTTCTGCTACTTCTCTTTATAAGAAAAGTATCGGAGGCAAGGAGATGAGATACCCCTCCGGGGTGCTTTGCCAATGGCAAAAAAACATCTGTTTTTTTATGAAGACAACAAGATGTGTTGAAACAGGGGATTTTCCCCGAACTTTTAAGCCGAATGTTGATAACTGCTTGATTCGTAATTCGATGCGCAATCTTGCAGGATTGATAAAATTACCCTAAAACGAAATGACGGCACTTCCGGGAAACGAGAAAAACACACGGTGGTACGTGATGCGCGACCTGAAAAGGGCAAACGCAAAAGAACCCGCCTACAAGCTACTCGAAGGAAAGAAGATGGAAGTCTTCGTTCCGATGAAGTGGCACTTGGTGACACGCGGCGGAGTGCGTATCCGCGAGGAGGTGCCGTTCATGCCAGATTTGCTTTTCGTGCATGAAACACGTATAACCCTTGACCCGGTCGTAGAGAAAATACGTACTCTCCAGTACCGTTGGTTGCGTAGGACTTGGCGTGAACCGATGACGGTTGCGGATGACGACATGGAGCGGTTTATCCATGCGGTCAATGCCGCCGAGAATCCGAAATACTATCAGCCTGATGAATTGACGCCGGATATGTACGGCCGCTCTGTCCGTATTGTGGGCGGGGCCATGGATGGCTATTCCGGCAAGCTGCTTTCAGCGCGTGGGTCGAAGTTCAAGCGCCTCATGGTGGAAATCCCGAACCTGCTGACTGCCGCCGTGGAGGTGAATCCCGAATTTATCATCTTCATATAATAATCCGATATATGATTTTTTGGATAGTTAATTGCTGTATGGCTTCCCTGCTCTGCATCTTTTTTGCAGGAATCGTCATTCCCCAGATTCTGCTGATCGCTTTTCGCAAGCAGTTGTTCGACCTTCCCGACGAGCGGAAGATACATCATTGTGCGGTGCCCCGATTGGGTGGTATCGCGTTCAAGCCGGTAGTGTTTTTCACCACAGCCTTGTTACTGGGAATCAATATGGCACTGGGACATTCGGAAATGCTGTCCGAAATCGGGAACGACGTGCGGCCTTTGGCTTTTGCTTTCTGCTCCATCATGGTACTGTATCTGGTTGGCATGGCCGATGACCTAATCGGCATCCGTTATCGTGCCAAGTTTGTCATCCAGATTCTGTGCGGCGTGATGCTTATCGCCGGTGGGGTATATATCAACAACCTATACGGTATCCTGGGCATCCATGCGGTACCGTTATGGTTAGGGTATCCCTTGACCATTTTAATCGTGGTCTTCATCATCAATGCCATCAACCTGATCGACGGCATTGACGGGTTGGCTTCAGGGCTATGCAGTGTCGCCTGCCTGTTTTACGGTCTGACTTTTTTCATGCTTCATCAGTATATATATGCCATGCTGGCGTTCGCCACATTGGGAGTGTTGGTACCGTTCTTCTATTATAATGTTTTCGGGAACGCCGAGCACGGAAGGAAGATTTTTATGGGTGATACGGGCAGTCTGACCATCGGTATGATGCTCTGTTTTCTTAGTCTCAAGCTGGCCATGTGCGGCCCGGACGATGATACTGGAAATGTACATCCGATGGTACTGGCCTTCTCGCCCCTGCTGGTTCCATGCTGCGACGTGGTCCGGGTTTACCTGCATCGGGTACGCAACGGGAAGAATCCGTTCCTGCCGGACAAGAACCACATCCACCATAAGCTGCTTGCTGTCGGAATGAAGCAGCGCAATGCCATGATTACCATTATCTCCGTGTCGGCTATATTCATACTGTTTAATATCCTTCTGTCCCTTTATCTAGATGTAAACTGGATCGTACTGGGCGATATCCTGATATGGACTCTCGCCAACATCAAGCTGACGAAATCTATCGGACAACTTCAGTCGGGACAGGAGACCAACAAATAAAAATCAATGAAATATGAAAATCAGATACATTTTATTCTTATTGACCGTGACCCTTCTGTTGGGATCATGTGCCACGCCGAAAGTCGCTTATTTCACAGACCTGAAACCGGGTACCGCAGAGCAAGTCTTGAACCCGCTGGAAATCCGGGTACGTCCCGAAGACAAGGTCTCGATATTGGTCAACAGCAAAGACCCCTTGTTGATGGATCTTTTCAATCTTCCAATCATATCCCGGCAGATTGGTACGAAATCGGGAACATCCAATAACCAAGGGATATCGGGATATACGATAAACAAGGACGGAGACATCGATTTTCCGGTGTTGGGGAACATCCATGTAGCAGGAATGACACGCGAGGAGATTGCCTCGTATATAAAAGAGGAACTGGTTTCAAAAAATCTCGTGAAAGACCCCGTTGTTACAGTGGAGTTCATGAACCTGACCGTTTCCATATTGGGTGAGGTTGCCAACCCCGGACGTTTCAATATCGACAAGGACAAGCTGACGCTCTTGGACGCTTTAAGCATGGCCGGGGATCTTACCGTCTATGGGAAACGGGAGAACGTGCTGGTACAACGGGAGGAAAACGGCAAAAAGACCTTATATCAGGTCAACTTGAATTCAGGATATGACCTTTATGCCTCTCCCGTGTATTATTTACAGCAGAACGATATCGTTTATGTGGAACCCAACTCGATGAAAGCACGGCAGGCGACTGTCAACGGCAATAACGTCCGTTCAGCTTCTTTCTGGATGTCATTGGCCTCGTTGCTGACTACCATTACCGTATTAATTGTGAAATAAATATAAAATCAGATATGGCCATAAATCAAAAGAATACAAAACCGGGACAGCCGGATGACTTCCTGCGGATACAGGATCTGTTGTACCTGTGCCTCGCGAGGTGGAAATGGTTCGTCTTGTCTTTAGTGGTAACGGTTGGTGCCGCTACCGTCCATCTGTTACGTACCCCTGCCGTATATACACGTACCGCTTCGGTATTGATCAAGGAGGATTCCAAAGGCAAGTCAGTTTCCTCGGATCTGGAATCCTTCTCGGAGTTCGGGTTGTTCCAATCTGGTACAAATGTTAATAACGAACTCATCACTTTTCAGTCGCCGGCTTTAATGACCGAGGTAGTTAAACGGTTGCGTTTGGATATGAATTACTTCGTTCCGGGGAAGTTCCACCGTCAGGTGGCCTATGGGCTGACATTACCAGTGGATGTAACGATAAGTGACTTGCCTGAAAACGAATCGGCCGGTTTTACGTTGGAAGTGCAGCCGGACGGCACGTTATTCCTATCTGACTTTATACGTAACGGGACGGAGTTCGACGGAGAGAGTATAAAGGGCCGCCTGCTCGACTCCATTCCTACACCATTGGGAAAAATCATTATCAATACAACACCCAATTACGTGAAAGGCAAGGCATATACATTATATGTAGGCAAATCCAATTTGTATAACGCTGTAAACTCCTGCTCATCCAATCTGTCCGTTTCATTGAATAACGAGAAAGCGTCGGTTATAGACTTGTCATTCAAGGATAACTCCACACAGCGGGCGGAAGATGTATTGAGCATGTTGATTTCCGTTTATAATGAGAACTGGGTAAAGGACAAGAACCAGATCGCTATCAGCACCTCAATGTTCATCAACGAGCGTTTGGGCGTAATCGAACAGGAGCTGGGCAACGTGGACGAGGACATTTCCTCTTACAAGTCAGAGCACCTGCTGCCCGATGTGCAGGCGGCATCGAGCATATACATGGCGCAGAGTAGTCAGACCAACGCACAGATCCTGGCCTTGAACAACCAGCTTTACATGACCCGTTACATCCGGAACTATTTAGCCAACGATGCCAACCGTACACAATTGCTTCCGGCCAACTCCGGCATTGAAAGCGCCAATATTGAATCGCAGATTGCCGAATACAACAAACAATTGTTGCAGCGTAACAGCCTGGTTGCGAACAGCAGCACGGAAAATCCGCTGGTCGTGGATATGGATCAGGCTCTAACATCCATGCGTGGGGCGATAATCAGGTCTATCGACAATCAGATAGTAACCTTGAATTCACAGATAAAAAGTTTGCGGCAGACGGAGCAACAGACGACATCACGCATAGCGGCCAACCCAACGCAAGCCAAATATCTGCTTTCGGTGGAACGCCAGCAGAAGGTAAAGGAGGCTCTTTACCTGTTCCTGTTGCAGAAGCGTGAAGAAAACGAACTCTCGCAGGCGTTCACGGCCTACAATACCCGCATTGTCACCCCACCGCACGGCAGCATGTTGCCGACGTCGCCCGTGCGTAAAAACATCTTTATAGTCGCATTCGCTCTGGGGTTGCTTATTCCGGTAGTCATTATCTTTACGCACGAGAACATGAATACCCGTGTACGGGGAAGAAAAGACCTGGAAAACGTGACCGTGCCGTTCATCGGCGAGATTCCGCTGTTCACAAGAAAGAAGAAAGGGATATTCGGAAAGAAACCACAGGAAGTCAAGGCCGTTGTCGTCAAGGAGGGCAGCCGTGATATCATCAACGAGGCATTCCGCGTATTGCGTACCAACCTAGAGTTTATGACCGGCAAGGACAAGACATCGAATGTCATTATCATGACCTCATTCAATCCGGGCAGCGGCAAATCGTTCCTGACCATGAATATCGCCGTGAGCTTTGCCATCAAAGGGAAGAAAGTGCTGGTAATCGACGGTGACCTGCGCCACGGCTCTGCGTCATCCTATATCGACTCTCCAGCCAAGGGATTGAGCGACTATCTGGGAGGTCGTATCGACAATCTGGATGAGATTATCGTACCCGATCCGAGGCATAAATCTATGGATATACTACCCGTGGGAACGATTCCTCCCAACCCAACGGAACTATTGTTCGACGAGCGGTTGAAACAGGTAATCGATACCGTAAGGGAGCAATACGACTATGTGCTGATCGACTGTCCGCCCATCGAACTGGTGGCAGACACGCAGATTATCGAGAAACTGGCAGACCGAACCATCTTCGTGGTTCGCGCAGGGTTACTCGAACGGAGTATGCTCGCCCAACTGGAGAAAATCTACGAAGAGAAAAAATACAAGAACATGTCCCTGATCCTGAACGGAACCGAGGGAAGCGGTGGTCGCTACGGATACCGTTACGGCTATCGCTATGGTTATCACTACGGTTACGGATATGGCTACCACTACGGCTCCGATGAAAAACGGGGGGGTAAATGACTGGTTATCAAGTAATTAGCAAATAATAATATTTTAGGTAAAATAACTTGTATCATTGTGTGGCCTTTCAAGAAACGCATCTCGCTGAAAGATAGCGGTATATTCGAGGGTTTTACCGACTGGCACTCGCACATCCTGCCGGGTGTGGATGACGGGGTGCAGACTATAGAGGAGGCGTTGGAGATACTGCGTCTGTATGAGGAGTTGGGCGTGAAATCCGTGTGGTTGACACCGCACGTCATGGAGGAGACACCCAATACCACGGCACACCTCCGGGAACGGTTCGCCGAACTGCAAGCCGCCTATAGCGGCCCGATAACGCTGCATCTCGCGGCCGAGAACATGTTCGATAATCTCTTCGAGGAACGGTTGGGAAAGAACGACCTGCTGCCCTTGGGTGAGAACGGCGACCATCTGCTGGTGGAAACCTCTTATTTCAGTCCTCCGATGGGATTGAGCAACATCTTGCTCCGCATCAAGGCCAAAGGTTACTATCCGGTGCTCGCCCATCCCGAACGCTACATCTACATGGGCAAATCGGATTACCGGCAGCTGAAAGACATGGGCGTGAAGTTCCAACTCAACCTCTTCTCACTGATCGGCGCTTACGGAACAGTGATAAGGAAGAAGGCCGTATGGCTGATGAAGGACGGCTTCTATGACTTGGTAGGCAGTGACACACATAATCTTGTGATTTTGAAAGAAGTACTTCATAACAAGTTGACAAATATATCGATACAAGATATTCAACTACTTTCTGGATGAATAGAACCAAAATAAAAGGGTATTCTATCAAACAAAATGATGTATCTCTCATCAAAGGTTATATTGCTTGCAAACATTTTGGCGATAAAAGAGGAATTGGATATGCAGGAAAATGGATTTTTTTAAGTTTAGCCATATATTTCTCTAAGAAATATTTGCGTCATAGATGCAATATTGATGGTATGTTTCATATCATTTTTTCTGATGATGTAACAAAAAATGGAAATAATTGCAAATATTTTGAATCCATTTTATCCACTTCATATTCTAACTTATCAAATGCCGTAAATGACATTACTTTGTAATTGTATAGTAGGCTCTCAAATTAGAGTCCCAAAATTGAAATATCTATCTATGAACTTAGTTGTACGCCAATAATTAAAAATCAATAGAATTTAATAATATTTTTGTGAGGTACTTCTTTTGGTGCCTTATAAAAAGGATATGTTCTAAATTGAATATTAACTATCAATGTCCACAGTTGTTGCAAGGTTTGAACCATGTAAGAAAGATATTAGTCGTGGAGCGGTCTATTATCGTATCTATAAGGGACACAACCGGCGGATGGAATTCTCTTCACGTATTCGTCTGCTTGCCTCTTCTTGGGATGAAACCACGAGGACTGTCAAGGGAAGTGATCCCGGGGCCTGTCGTCTCCGCACTCAGATTGAAGCCGATCTTAAGCTTTTGAATCAGATTATTACGGAAGATGTTGCCGGTCTTCTGACCATGGGTGACATGATAAATATCTTCAAACATCGGAGAACAATAGTAAGTCCTTATTCACTTCCTTAAGAATTGGATTGATCAAACATGCGCAGATAAAAACATATCGTTATGAAACTTAATTTTTCCCTCCATTTCAGAACATTCATGACCGGAGCGATTATTTTCTTGTCTTTGGTTATATTGTTAATCAGTTTGCCAGAGGTAGAATATTCTATTTTTGAAGATATTCTTGATGAAGAGAGTGGATTTTATATGTTGTTATTTTCTTTTTGTTTCATCTTTTTTTCCTATGGAATAGGGATGATGTTGGAGATTATATCGAATCCGTTTCCACGAGCAACTTATTTAATCAAACATTTAGATAGTTATTTTTCAATATTTACACATACCGATTCAATTATTCAGAAATCTGAAGCATATAAGGCTCTTTATCGAATTGATGTAAAAGGGACAATTGGTAATTTGAAAGTTTACAAATACATGTTCACATATATCATAATCCCAAAATGATAATCTGAACAGAGAGATACAAGGATGTATTTTCAGAATATATGCCATGTTATCGCTACTTATAGCGGCGGTTTTCTTGCTTATAGCTGTTCTGATACAATTCTTATTTGCAGATATTGATTTTAGTGACGCACCTGTATTTAATGTGACTTTGGTAATTTTATTAATGATTAGTATCGTGCTTTTGTATAGGGCATGGCAAAAGAGTAAGAGAAGACTTCTTGATGAGATGGAACAAGCATATTATGTTCTAACAAAGTTTCCTGTAGATGAATAAAATGAATTGATATCATTTTTATGAAAGGTATCGTATTAGCCGGGGGAAGTGGGACACGCTTATACCCCATCACAAAGGGTGTAAGTAAGCAATTACTTCCCATATTTGACAAGCCAATGGCTTATTATCCGATTTCAGTCTTGATGTTGGCTGGTATTCGAGAAATTTTAATCATTTCTACCCCTTACGATCTGCCGGGGTTCAAACGACTTTTAGGTGACGGTTCGGATTATGGCGTACATTTCGAGTATGCCGAGCAACCCTCTCCAGACGGGCTGGCACAAGCTTTCCTTATCGGAGAAGAGTTCATCGGGAATGATTCCGTCTGCCTCGTGTTGGGTGACAACATTTTCCATGGGAACGGATTTACCGCTTTGTTGCGTGATGCCGTATACACAGCAGAAGAGGAACATAAAGCAACGGTGTTCGGCTACTGGGTGAATGATCCGGAGCGCTACGGCGTAGCTGAGTTTGATGTAAATGGTAATTGTCTCTCCATAGAAGAAAAACCAAGACAGCCGAAATCCAACTATGCGGTGGTAGGGCTTTATTTCTACCCAAACAAGGTGGTGGATATAGCCAGACATATTAAGCCGTCGGCACGTGGAGAACTGGAAATTACAACTGTGAACCAGCAGTTTCTGGAGGATAAGGAACTGAAGGTACAGACTTTGGGCAGAGGATTTGCCTGGCTCGATACAGGTACCCATGACTCCTTGTCGGAAGCATCTACCTATATCGAAGTGATTGAAAAACGGCAAGGATTGAAAGTGGCTTGTTTGGAGGGTATCGCCTACCGCAAAGGATGGATTGACCGCGAAAAGATGCAGCAGTTAGCTCAATCGATGTCGAAGAACCCATACGGGCAATATCTGTTGAAAGTGATTGAAGAGGTGGATCGTACCAGAAAAGGTAATTTGGATTAAAAGACAATATCGTTTGAAACAATAATAATGGAAGTCATTCAGACAAGTATAGACGGTGTGGTTATCCTTGAACCCAAGGTGTTTAGGGATGCCCGTGGTTATTTCTTTGAGTCGTTCTCGCAACGGGAGTTTGAAGAAAATGTACGAAAAATCAACTTCGTACAGGACAATGAGAGTATGTCCTCCTACGGCGTGATACGTGGATTACATTTCCAACGCCCGCCTTTTACGCAAAGTAAACTGGTGCGTTGTGTAAAAGGACGTGTCTTGGATGTGGTGGTCGATATTCGCAAGGGTAGCCCCACTTACGGACAACACGTGGCTGTGGAACTGAGTGAATGGAACCATCGGCAGTTCTTTGTGCCCCGCGGCTTTGCACACGGTTTCTCCGTGTTGAGTGAAATTGCCGTATTCCAGTATAAGTGTGACAATTTCTATATACCGGAAGCGGACGGAGGCATAAGTATCAAGGACGAAACTTTAGGCATTAACTGGCAGATTCCGGTGGAGAAGGCTATTCTTTCCGAAAAAGACATCAGACACGGTTGCCTGAAGGACTTTGATTCCCCGTTTGATTACAACATGAACCTATATCCCGAGTCCGAATAATCATGAATATACTTGTTACAGGAGCCAATGGACAGTTGGGCAATGAAATGCGCATGGTTGCTCGTGATGGCAACGACCACTATATTTTTACCGATGTCAATCAACCGGAAAGGGTTACAACACTCCACTTGGATATTACTGACTTGGAAGCAGTCCGCAGAATGGTGAAGGATAGCCGTGTGGATGTTATCGTGAATTGTGCCGCCTATACCAATGTGGATGCAGCCGAGAGTAACGAGGCACTGGCAGAGAAACTCAATGCGGTAGCACCCGAGAATCTTGCAAAAGCGATGAAGGAAGTCAATGGGCTGTTGGTACAGATTTCTACTGATTATGTGTTTGGCAAAGAACCTTATAACGTACCTTGCAAGGAGAATCAGAAAGGAACACCTACGGGAGTATATGGTTTGACCAAACTGCATGGCGAACAGAAAATACAGGCTACCGGTTGCAAACATGTCATTATCCGCACGGCTTGGCTTTACAGCGAGTTCGGTAAGAACTTCTGCAAGACGATGATGAATCTGACGGCTACCAAGCCACAACTGAAGGTGGTATTCGATCAGACCGGTACACCGACATACGCCCTTGATTTGGCCAATGCCATTCAATGCGTATTGGCCGATTACAGCCGGGAGCGAGCATCCGAACGATATGGCAAGACGGGCATCTATCACTATTCCAACGAGGGAGTTTGTTCGTGGTATGATTTCACCAAGATGATAGCTGAATACAACGGCACAACCGTTTGTGACATACAGCCCTGCCATAGCAACGAGTTTCCCAGCCCGGTGAGACGTCCTTCATATTCAGTCCTCGACAAGACAAAAATTAAGGAGACTTTTGGAATAACGATTCCTTATTGGACGGAATCGCTGAAACAATGTATCAATAATATGAAAAAATCGGAATAAAATGAGAAAGAGAAATATCGTCATCACCGGGGGAGCCGGCTTTATCGGTAGCCATGTGGTGCGCTTATTCGTAAACAAATATCCGGAGTACAACATTATCAACTTGGATAAGTTGACATATGCCGGAAACTTAGTTAACCTGAAAGATGTGGAAGATAAACCCAACTACAAGTTCGTGAGGATGGACATCTGTGACTTCGACGCTTTCTATAAACTGATGCAAGAGGAACAAGTAAACGGTATCATCCACTTGGCGGCTGAAAGCCATGTGGATCGCAGCATTAAAGATCCATTTATATTCGCCCGAACCAATGTAATGGGAACATTGTCCCTGTTGCAAGCAGCTAAACTCTATTGGGAGTCTTTGCCGGAGAAGTACGAGGGTAAACTCTTCTATCATATATCCACTGATGAGGTATATGGCGCATTGGAGATGAACCGTCCTGAAGGTATCAAGCCACCATTTACGACAACTGCATCTTCATCGGAGCATCATTTGGCCTACGGTGACGATTTCTTCTACGAAACGACGAAATACAATCCTCACTCACCCTATTCGGCGAGCAAGGCAAGCAGTGACCACTTTGTACGGGCTTATCACGACACTTACGGTATGCCCACTATTGTAACTAATTGTTCCAATAACTATGGCCCGTACCAATTCCCTGAAAAACTGATACCCCTATTCATCAACAACATTCGTCATCGCAAACCGTTGCCTGTGTATGGTAAGGGAGAAAACGTGCGCGACTGGCTCTATGTTGAAGACCATGCCCGTGCCATCGACGTGATTTTCCATGAAGGCAAGGTGGCAGAGACCTACAATATCGGTGGCTTCAACGAATGGAAGAATATCGATATTATCAAGGTCGTGATAAAGACTGTTGACCGCCTGTTAGACCGCAAAGAGGGCGAAGATCTGGACTTGATAACCTATGTGCCCGATCGTTTGGGACACGATGCCCGCTATGCGATTGACTCTACCAAACTCCAAAAGGAATTGTGTTGGGAACCTTCTTTGCAGTTTGAAGAAGGAATTGAGAAGACGGTACGGTGGTATTTGGAAAATCAAGAGTGGATGGACAACATCACTTCCGGAGAATACATAAGCTATTATGAGGACATGTATGCCCAATGTTAGACATCGAAAATAATGAATAGAAATATTGGCATAGATTTTTTTCGAATTGTCGCAGCCTTTTTCGTTATCTGCATTCATGCTCCATTTATCATTTGGGGGACAAATCCGATTTATAAATGTGCTGTCCCGTTTTTCTGTTTAATTACCGGTTATTATCTGAAGATTGACAATGACAGTACAATATTTCTCAAAAAGATTACCGTTCATATTAAGACTTTGTTGGTTGCTGTCATCGTTTATTCTATATTTACTTTATCTGAAGGTCAAAATATAGAGATGCCTAATCTGCTGAATTTGTTATTGTTTAATTCATTTGGATTTATTAATGCACCTCATTTGTGGTACTTATTGGCTCTTATTATTTCGCTTTCAATTATTCAATTGTTCAATTGCTGTAGATTATCAAAATTAGTATATTTATTTGCCCCTCTGATTATCATATCACCTCTTGGAAAATATAACATCTATCCATTTTCTGCATTGATAAGTAAATTCGATGCTAATTGGATGCTAACGACAATGCCATACATCTCTTTAGGCTTAATTATCAAAAAAATATATATAAATATAGGGGGGGGTAATAAACGATTTATATCAGTATGCTTGATTTTTTCTACAGTCTCATTAATTCTTTCATTGGTTGAAAGTAAGTATTTCGGGGAAGTATTGTCAGAAAAGTCAGCTTTCTATTTAGGGACGCCGTTATATACAATCGGGCTGTTTCTGTTTTTGTTAACCTTAAATATTCCCCACACGCCAAGGATTGTATCGACGGCGGATTTCTGTAAAAAATCATCGCTACAAATATACGTATGGCATTTTCTGTTAATCAGTATATTGAAGCGTTATTCTTTATATGATTCATTGCAACCATTCATAGCGATCTATGTTTTTGCATTTTTGGTTGTAATATTAGCTATAACAGACAAATTGAAGCAAATGTAGTGTTGTATGAAAGTAAGAGAGAGTAACATAGAGTTGCTTCGGATTGTGTTGATGACAATTATAATTGTATGGCATTTGTTTGTCTATGGGGAATCATTCCTGCAAACATTGGCCACCCCATCAATATACATAGCGCCTCTATTGGTTTTCCCGGTTGATTGCTTTGTCTTCATTTCCGGATTCTATGGCCTTAAACTTAAACGGGACAAGCTAATATCTTTGTTATGTATGCTTGTCACTTACAGCATACTGATATGCATAGCTACAACGTTGAGCAGAGGAACATTTGACATAAGGGCTTTTGCATTCAGTTTCTTTCCGGTGTCGACCAATTACTGGTATTTTTTTACCTTGTATGTGTTGCTATTGATTATAAGTCCGATGCTTAATGTTTGTGACAATTGGGATAAGGCTTATTTTAAAAAGATGCTGATGCTGACAGGCTTTTTCTACTTAGGTATAATGTCTCTTCTTTTTGGTACAAAAACGGGATGTATCGGGGATTTGCCTCTTTTCATATTCATTTATCTTACTGGTAAATATCTAAAACGTTTTCCTGTCAAATTGTTGATTTCTCATAGAATAATATTGTGTCTCACTTTATATGTAGTCAGCTATCTATCAGTATTTGTATTTCAGAATGACACTCAATGGGTAATCAGGTGCATTTCATATAACAATCCTGTAGTTGTGTTAATGGCAATAGAATTTTTCTATCTGTTTAAGATGCTCAAATTGGGAACAAACCGAGTTGTGAATATGATAAGCTCGACAGTCTTTGCCAGCTACATTGTTACAGAGAGTAGTTTGAGAAATATTTATATTCAATCAGTATCTCATTTGTGTGTAGGGGGGGGGTAAATGGCTATATATCATTTTAGCAATCTTAACGATATTCTTTATATGTCCGATTGAATTAATCAGAAAAAAGATTTTCGCCGGTCTCATCAAATGGTTAACTTGTAAGAGTTACAAAATTATCTAAATGGCAATGGCATCCATCAAACGAAATTTCATATTCGACTTACTAAATAACATTACGGGGCTGTTGTTTCCTTTAATGACATTCCCGTATATATCAAGAATCCTAAATCCGGAAGGTATAGGAGAAGTTGCATTTGCCCAATCTATCATATCCTATTTTGTTATGGTAGCAGCCTTGGGGATACCTACTTACGCACTAAGAGAAGTTGCAAAACTGAAAAACGACCATGACAAACTTTCCTCTTTTACGTTTGAAATATTCACTATCCATGCTATTCTTTCGGTAATAGCGTATTTGGTCGCATTGTCGTTTGTTCTTATTGGTCGGATAAATGAGATATGGATTACTTATGTTATAGCCAGTACACACATCATCCTCAATTTCCTTGGATTCAGTTGGTTTTTCCAAGGAGTAGAAGAGTTCCGGTTTATTGCCATAAGGGTGTTGATATTTCGCATTTTGTCCCTTATTGCCCTATTCCTATTTGTACGGGAAAGTACTGATGTCTATTGGTACGTAACAATCCTTGTCGTATCAGAAGCCGGAAACAATATATGTAATGTCTTTAAACTACGAAAGTATGTTTCGTTCAAGAAAGTTCGGATTAAATGGACGAATCTGCGAAAGCACATTAACCCCATAGTAAGTCTGTTTCTTCTGTCTGTATCCACAATGATTTATTTCAATATGGACAATTTGATGATTGGATTTATAAAGGACGATGTATCTGTTGGATATTATAATCCAGCCCTAAGAATCCAACGGCTGCTTATGGGGTTCGTGTTGTCATTAAGTACAGTCCTGTTTCCTCGGCTGTCAAGTCTGGCTTCTACAGATAAAAAAACATTTTTTTCTTTGGGCAGGCAAGGTATCACTGTTACATTAGGGTTAAGCATTCCGATTAGTTTTGGTCTTTATGCTCTTGGAGAGCCTTTGATTTTGCTTTTTGCAGGCGAGCAGTTTACTCCGTCAATCCTTACGCTTTATTTTCTTGCGCCGGTCATAATATTGGGTACTTGTTCCAATTTGTTTGCTAAAATACTTATTAGTCAAGAAAAGGAAAACATGGTTTTAATCGCCACGTCAGTCGGAGCAATAGTCAATTTACTCCTTAATGCGCTCTTGATTTATTATTTTGCCCAGTATGGAGCGGCAGTTGCCAGTTCTATATCTGAATTATCTGTACTGATAACTATGATAATTGTTGGTCATTGCTATTTACCCAAGTCTTTGTTCTCAAAAGATGTATTCAAGTATCTGTTGGCATCAGTCGTAATGTTTGCCTCAATCTTCTTTCTTTATCGCATCTTGTTAATCAATGATGTATTGACCAAGTGCTTGATTGTATTTGTTTCAGGGACTTGTGTATATGGACTATCCTTAATTATGCTGAAAGAAAGCATTTTCGTGCCTAAGTTGAAAATGATTGTATTCTCAAAATGGATGAATAGATGAACAAGAGTCAATACGTCTATTTGTTGCTAATTACAATGAGCAACTTCTTTAACTTAAGGTTTATGCCGCTTCTGAAATATGGATCTGACGAAAGCTTTTTATTGATAATAGGCATTGTTTTGTTGGGGTTCGTGTATTATCGCAGGAATACAGATTTATATTCAGAGCCAATTGTGCAACAATATACAAGATTCTTATCGTATGTTTGGATTACAATTGGCATAAGTATCATTACCTGTTATCTCTTTTGGGGTCAAAGCTTGTTACAATCATTTCTTACCTATCGAAAGTTTTTCTCGTACATATTGTTTGTTGCATTATTATGGGTCAGGCCATCAGAGGAAGATGTAATAAACGGATTCAAGTACTATACATATACATTTCTTATCATAGCTTTTTGTGTATGGGTGTTACATTTGCCCATGACACATGCTATTTACAAGCCGAGTGCTGATATCGCACAGAACAATGCCATTTTAGGTACAACGTTAATAGCATTCTATTTTTATCACCTGCTGATGAGACTCAGAGAGAGTTATAGTTGGAATGATTTGATTGTAGCCAGTTTATTGATGGCTTACTTCGTTATCAATCAAAATAGGTCATTAATGTTCCCCTGCCTGCTCTTTTATTTATACACTATTTATAAGGCAAAGGTCGGTTTCTCTGTAAAGGCAGTAATCGTAGTCTGTATTTCTACGGTTCTTTTCTTCAATTTTGATTTAATCCAGAATCTGTTAGATGAAACTCAAGCTCAAGTGGATGACGATTCTTATGTGAGATGGGAAGCTATTGCATATTTCCTTACCGGTCTCTCGCCGAATTTTATTTGTGTAATTTTCGGGAATGGGATGATAAGTGCAATCTCAAATCCGGCATTTTGGCAAATGTTATTTTCTAATATGTGGAATTTTAACGATGTGGGATGGTTTGGCTATTACGCGTTTTTCGGGTTGGTCGGCATTGTTGCTATTTTCAACATCATTATGCGGATCATTCTTGATAAAAACTCACCTACTGACTTACGGATGTTGTTGATTCATATGTGTGTGCCTACAATATGGGCTCTTTGGATGCCTGATACAATATGCTTGTTTTGCCTGATTATCTATGTATATCTATATCGTAAAGTCTATGATGCGAAAGAGGGATTCGATTAAGACTGCCGAGAAAGCAAATAACGATTCATCCGTCAATACCCAAAGGGTACAATGGTTGGATTCTATTCGTGGGGTGTCTTTTCTGATAGTGATTTATGTCCATTGTACTTTTTTTGACTCAATGGCTTTACGTAACTATCTAATGCCTGTTATGCTGACTTCGTTTTTCTTTGTCAGTGGATATTTACATAAAGACGTAAGTTTTGCAAAGTTCTTGGAACAGCATACCCGGACATTATACATTCCGTCTGTAATCTTAGGGCTGTTTCTTGTGTTCACAAGCTGGCTGCTCCCCATTGTCTCGAGTTCGACAGACATAAAGCATGAGATTCTTGGGGTTATATTCCAATATGACGGCTATCATCACGGAGTATGGTTTGTGGCTGCATTGTATATTTATAGTATATTGTTTTATCTAATGGTACGGTTTATGGGGGGGTAAAACTCCTCGGATTCGGTATTATCTTGTACATTGGAAACTGGTTCTACTTCATTTTCAATGGGCCACTACTCCCTTGGTATCTGTGTCAGTTCGGTTTTTCCGTTTATTTCATGATTCTCGGTTATCTTTACCGTAGACATGAAAATCAGGTGGACTTGATCGTATATAGGAGCAAGTTTTTGATATGGGTTGCCTTTATGACATATATTGTTGCAATATATTTCGCTAATCAGAGCTACTCCATTATGGGAAGTAAATATATAGTAGATTGTTTCTTGATAACCAACCTTAATTTATATATCTATGTATATTTTAATAAACAATATTTACTGAATATGTGGTGTCTGCGGTTTATAGGATGTAATAGCTTGCTATACTTCGGATTACATGGTAAGATTCTTACTCTTACAACTTTTATTTTAAGTCGCTTTATTAATACTGAATCTATCAGCTACCCAGAGATATTCCAATTAATAACTGTAATTGTAGTCGCTGTCTTAACCGCACTACCTGTTATCATTATCAACCGATATGTACCCCAAATAACAGGTAAAGGATATAATTTGTATAAATTTAAAAACAAATAATCGTATGAAAAAATATAGATCAATTGCAATATATTTACCTCAATATCATCCGCTTCCTCTCAATGATGAAGCGTGGGGAAAAGGATATACGGAATGGACGAATGTGACCAGCTCAAAACCAAGATTTCCGGGGCACTATCAACCGCATTTGCCAGGAGATCTTGGCTTCGTGGATCTTCGCTTGGAAGAATCAAGAATAGCTCAAGCCCAATTGGCCAAACAATTCGGTATCGATGGTTTTTGCTATTATCACTACTGGTTTATCGGTAGAAAACTAATGGAGCGACCTTTCGAAGAGGTATTATCAACCGGGAAGCCGAATTTCCCTTTCATGCTGTGCTGGGCAAACGAAAATTGGAGTCGGGCATGGACAGATAGAGCAGACAACCTTCTTATTGAACAAATATATTCAGAAGAAGATGACCGGCAACACATTCGCGATCTTATTCCAGCATTTAAAGATTCCCGTTATATCAGAATTGATGGAAAATGTGTGTTTGCGATATGGAGACCGTTGATTATGCCTAATCCGGATCGGACATTGCAGATATTTAGAGAAGAAGCGGCAAAAGAAGGAATTGAACTCTATTTTATCGCAGTAGAACATAATGAAAAGACACCGGAATACCTTAAACATGGATATGACGCCGGTATGGAGTTTCAGCCTCATTGTCACTACAATTATTCAAAATATCGCGATTATTCCCTATTCCGTCTCAATAAAATTTGCAAGTTCTTCTTCGGGAAGGCTAAAATACCCGCCATCAACTCATATAAGAAATATATGCACTATGTGTCCTCAAAGCCAATGCCGGCATACAAGCGATACCCATGTGTGATGCCCGGATGGGACAATGCAGCGAGGAAAAAGAACCGTGCTTTTGTTTGTTGGGTCGGCAATACTCCGCAATTGTTCAAAGAGTGGGTTATCAGAACTTTCAGGAAATTTACGCCCTTCTCAAAAGAAGAAAACTTGATATTCGTCAATGCATGGAACGAGTGGGGAGAAGGGTGCCATTTAGAACCTGATCTGAAATGGCGCACACAATTTCTCGAAGCATACAAAGAGGTGACCGATGAATATAACGCCGAGATATAATCACATTTCGGTAGCAAAAGGTATAGGAATAATTATGGTAGTACTTGCTCATAGTTTTTCCTCACCCAATTTGCTGACAAACTTTATCTGTTTGTTTCATATGCCGCTTTTTTTCTTTTTGAGCGGTTACTGTTTCAAGGATAAGTATGTTTATGATAAACGGCTGTATGTAAAAAGGTCCCTTACCTCTCTTTACTTGCCGTTTGTTATAACAAATCTGATTTTTATCGCTTTACATAACATATTCTATGACCTAAATATTTACAACGACACTTACGGCTTTATGGATAGTGTCTCTCAGCGATATAGCGACAAGGATTATGTGACTCAAATATACTACACTCTCCGATTTATGGGACAGGAACAATTGTTAGGAGGGTTTTGGTTTCTGAAGAGTCTGTTTTTTGCAAGGTTGATATTTCTTCTTTTCCGGGGATTGCAGACAAAAGCATCTAAATATATGCCGAGCCAACTCTTTTATTGGCTGTTTATAAGCGTATCGGTAGTATTTTGTTTGTTTGATTTGTGTATTCCGGGGATAATGGGGTCAAAAGAGATATTTGGATTTATACTACTATGTTGCGGATATGAATTCAAACGTAATGAAGAAAGAGTTGTACACTGTTCTGGCATATTGGTCGTTTGTTCGATTGCCGTATGCATGATATACGCCATCTATCGGCCGTTATACTTTAGCTCAGCTCCTTTGTCTTTGGATAGAGCGGACTATATTATTCCATGTATTGCCGGATGCTTGATGGTTTACTTTATTTGCCAAGACATACGGTTAAGAAATCAGAAATACTTAATCTATATTGGTTCTCATACGCTTGTCATCCTTGCGTTGCATTTTATCTCTTTCAAGGTGATAAGCTTTTTATATATCGCACTGACACATTCAAATATCAAATTATTGGCACAGTTCGCAGTCCTTCGTGATGCGCCACAATGGCTTTGTGTCCCATATACATTGGGGGGGGTATTTGTCCCATTGATATTCAATTATTTATATTTATGCGCTCATGAAAATATTGTATATTGCATTAGGAGGCAAGGGTGGTTCTGACAAGGCTCTTGTTGACTTGTTGTCTAAGTTAGTTAAATATGACATAGACCCTTTGGTGGTTTGTGGAAGACCTGATTTGACGGTTGAATTGGAAAAAATTGGCGTAAAATCCCTCGTCTATGATTTTACATGGGCAATAAATCCACCTATACACTCCATAAGAGATAAAATCCTTTATCTTCCGAGACAAATAAAATGCTTTTTGAAAAGAAAAGTTGATGTTGTCAATCTTGAAAAAGCAGTAAAAGATTTTTCCCCTGATTTAATATCAACAAATGTAGGAGTAGTCAACTTGGGGTATAATCTTGGCAAAAAGATGGGACTCCCTCATGTATGGCATATACGAGAGTATCAAGATCAAGATCATGGCATGCACCCTGTGAACGGCATGAATTATTTTAGGCGACTTCTGAGAAAGAACCAATTCAATATAGCTATCACCAAGGATTTGTATCAATATTTTAGGATGTGTTCACCGGCTGTTCAAATATACGACGGCGTAAGGGATTGTCGCAGTCATTTTGCATCATGTGTTCCACAGAAGTACTTCATTTTTGCAGGCTTCCTATTCCAAGGTAAGGGTTTGGAAGAACTTCTCCATGCTTATAAATCGTATAGAGAGCGAGGGGGAGGGCATGATCTTTACATTCTTGGGGCTTGGAACGAGAGTAACCCTTTTCACAGATGGGTTAAGCAATATATTGATGACAATGGACTTAAAGGTGCAAAAATACTCGGATTTAGAAACGATGTCGACGAACTTATGGTACACTCATCTGCTGTAATAGTGTCTTCTAAGTTTGAAGGGTTCGGTCGTGTTGCATGTGAGGGGATGTTTAATAAAACAGTGGTGATCGGTAAAAACACTTCAGGAACGAGAGAACAGTTTGATAATTTGGATGAGTATGTCGGAAAGAAAATATCATTGAGATATCAAACTGAAGTCGAACTGGTTGAGAGAATGTTTGAGGTGGAGAATCTCAGTTCTGAACTACGCTTTGAGATTGTTGAGAAATCATTTGAAGTAGTCAATAGTCTTTATTCCAACGAAACCTCCGCAAGTCAAGTCTATGAATATTATAAAACAGTTCTCAAATTATATAGTCGCAAATGAATACTATTCTATCGTTACGCAAATGCAACTCACAATTCTATAATACAGTTATGTATGAGTGGGAAGACGACCTTGTGCAAAAAGGATTTGTACTTGAAATGCGGAGTGAATTTGCAAAAAAAATGGGGTTACTCATTCAAAAAATCATAAAATCCCCCTATAGAATTCGTCAGACAATATCCATGTCGGGTAGCTATGGGGGGGGTAAAAAGACACATAACAGATTGGTCTTTCTAATGTTTGTGTCACAATATCGGGAATATTATCCCAATAAGGTTATTCCCATATTTATTGACACCAGAGTCGATTCTTTCGAGGTACTGATTGAGGGAATCAAAGATATTGATTTGGCTATTATTACAAACCGCTCTGCTTGGGAGAAAGCCAAACAAATATATCCGGAGAAAAAACTTTATTCAATCCCGTTGTGGTGCTCAGGCAAATGGATTTTAGATACACCTCCTACAAAGACAGTGGATGTGCTTCAGATAGGTAGAAAGAATGATATTTTGCATTCCTTTATGCTTCGTTTCGTTTCCACTCATCCTAAAGTTGAGTACGTGTACAGGGAAGATTGCTCAAACGATTACATATCAACTATCCGAGGGAATATCGGGTCGTTGGAAACAAGAGAAGATTATATGGCGGCCTTGCGAAAAGCAAGAGTTTGTTTGGTGTCATCACCGCTTGTAGACAGTGCACCGGAAATGGATTTCATAACGCCGCGCGTATATGAGTCGGCAATGTCTTATTGCTACATGTTGGGGCGATTTACCAGAAATGCTGAATTTAAAGAAGTGGGATTAGACAGGGTGGTTGATATAATTGAGGATTATGAAACTTTTGAATCCCGCTTGACCGGTTGTATAGAATCCAAAGACTTTATAAGAAAAGCTGATTTTGACCACTTTATAAGTGATAACTCTTTTGATGCCCGCTATAAGGAGCTTTCAAGGATTTTGGATTTATAGATTAAGTCGGAATTAAAAATTTTAATTATGGTAGGCATCGTCATACTGAATTATAATAATGCGGAAGACACTTTGAATTGCTTAGAGTCCATCATGCAATTCAACACTTATCCTGCAAAAATTGTCATCGTAGACAATGGTTCTACCAAGACAGAAATTGTGAAAGAGATCGACACCCGGTTATCAGGCAAATATATCGGCAGGTATATGAAACTTCAAGAGGGGGAGAAAGTCCCGGACAGATTGGCCGATATTACATTATATGTGTCCCGACACAATGATGGTTATGCGCAAGGGAATAATAAGGGCTTGAACCTGTTATACCGATTTCCGGATATAAAAAATGTGATGATACTGAACAGTGACATTCTGTTTGTAGAGGATATAATAGGACGTTTAGTCGGTGATTTGCAATCCGTACCGGATGCTGCAATAGTCAGTCCGATATTATACAAGAAAGGTTTGCAAGAGATTGACTATAATTGTGCGAGGAAATCTATATCGCCAAGCGATTTGTTTTTGGAATATATGTTTCTCTTTCATGATGTATTCAACATCTTATCCACAAGACGAAAAAGAAGGAATCTTCTTAGGGGAAAAGAGCCGTCGCTTGACAAACCTCTCCTTGAGATTGAATTGCCCTCTGGCAGTTGTATGATAGCAGACAAGGAGTTTTTCAAAAGTATCGGTTCTTTTGACCCGAATACTTTTTTGTACAATGAAGAGAATATTCTTTGGGTCAAGATAGACAGGTTAGGTAAAAAGAACTATTTGGACACACGATTGAAATGTATCCACTTGGGGGCTACTACCATTGATAATAAAGCGGCATCTGATTTTATATTGAATTGTTCGATTGAAAGCAATCATTATTTTTTAAAGCATTATACCAATGTAGGATGTGTGTATCTGTTCTTTATGAGAATATTTTATCAGATGCTGCGATTAAAGATAAAGCTAAGAAGATTATTAAAATGACTGCAATGAAATATTCAATCATAACTCCCGTGTATAATCGTGAAGATTGCATCGCACGATGCCTGGAAAGTGTGGTTCGCAACCTCAAGCCCGGAATCGAAATAGAACATATTGTAGTTGACGATGGCTCTCACGACAAAACTGCAGAAGTAGTCAGAGAATATGCTAAAAAATATAAACACATTCTGTTTGTTCAATTTCCGGAAAATAGAGGGACCAATGCGGCGCGAAATGCTGCCATAAAAGCAGCAAAGGGCGATTTTTGTATCCTGCTGGATAGTGATGACTATTTTGTTGATGACGCTGTTGGTTTTATCAATTCAATAGTATCTGCTTCAAGATACAAGGCATATATGTTCGCTCCGGATGACATGGTGGAATATTATAGTGGGAACTACCTTTTATCGGGAAAGTATTCAGTACGATTATCTTTCAGTAATTTCTTGCGTAATGAGTTGGGTGGAGACTTTATTCACTGCATCAGTACAGAAATATTGAAAAATAATCTATTTGATGAAAAACTTAGAGTGTTTGAAGCCGTATTCTTCTTGATGTTTTTTAAGGAGGCACAAACGATGTTATTCACAAATAGGGTCGTTACTATTAGGGAACGTAGCCGTGGCGACAGCGTGACAAGAACAATGATAGCCTCAAATAAAGAAACTATTAAGAAGTACTACCAAGCAAATCATCTCAGATACCGATGGTTTCTGGAGGATTACATACAATTAGGAGAATTTAATTCACTGACTACTTTACTAAATGGACAATTATACTACTCACTTCTACTGCAAAAAAGGGATAAGGCTATAGAATGGAGGAACGAATTGAAGAAAAGAAACTTACCTATCAATACAAAAAATCAGATACTATTCAAGCTCAGGCTTGGCGGTACTTTGCTATTATCGTTCAAATTCTATTTTGCTCTTAAATACAAAATATTAAAGAGTAAACTTTCCTAATCTCATTTTAACACGCTATGAATGCCAATATTGAAGAACTTGAAATAACGAATTGTTTTGGGTGTGCTGTGTGTGCAAAAGCATGTCCTAAGCAAATAATAAAAACTCGAATCAACGAATATGGCTTTTACGAACCGTATATTATTTCCGGGGACACTTGCATAAGATGCGGTCTTTGTGCTGATGTATGTTCTTTTCATAATGCCGGTCTATCATTGGATGTTACCAGATTGGATTCCTTTGCAGGTTATAGTAATAACGACAGCGTGCGGCAGAGATGTTCAACGGGTGGCGTAGGTTTTGAATTGGCTGCGACTGCGCTTTCTCAAGGATATAAAGTATGCGCTGTGCGCTACAATGCCTCCAATAATATAGCGGAACATTTTGTTGCATCAAATATTGAAGAGTTGAAATATTCTGTTGGGAGCAAATATATCCAAAGCGATACTCTTGCGGGCATGATGAAGATGGATATCAACGATAAATATATTCTTTTTGGTACACCATGCCATATTGACTCATTTAGAAGATATTTACGGAAAGTGAAGAAGGAAAGTAATTTTATATTGGTGGATTTCTTCTGTCATGGAGTACCGTCCTACTTGTTGTATCATAAATACCTTGACACAAAAGGCCAACAAACAGGAAAAGTAAAAAGTGTCAGCTGGAGAGATAAGACAGATGGATGGCATGATTCATGGGTTATGGATATAAGAGGCGAGGAAGGACGTGTGCATGCCAAATTAAGTGATGGGGATGTGTTTTTGAAAACGTTCTTGAGTGATTCCTGTCTTGGGAAAGCCTGCTATGACAACTGTAAATTCAAATATCGAAATTCCTCGGCCGATATAAGGATTGGAGATGCGTGGGGTCGCTTGTATCAAAAAGATTCCAAGGGTGTAAATGCTGTGATTTGTTTTACAGATAAGGGGCACAACTTAGTGAAACAAAGCAATTGTACATTGATAGATCATGATTTTGACTCAATTGCCGAATACCAAATGAAACACAATGCCACTAGGCCATTAATATTTAATCTTGTGTGGAGGTTACTGAAAAATGATGCGCCATTGGATGTCGTCAAGTTAAACAGACTTCTGAACATTAATAGTATCCTACATATTCCGGGAAGAATTATAAAGAAAACAGTAAAAATATTAAGATGAAAGTAATTGTAGCAGAAGCCGGAACAGCGAATAACGTCGGCTCTATGGCCCTAATTGAAAATGCAATAGCAATAGCTCAGGAAAAGCATCCGGGTTGCTGTGTGACTGTATTTTGTCTTGATTCGAAGTCTGTCTCGGAAACACTGGAGAAAGACTGCATGAACAAGAATGTAACGGTTATGGATGATCTTTTTGTCATCCCGTCTGGTGGTAAATTGAAGAAATTTTTTTGGCTTTTTCAAGTGATTTGCTGGATATTATATAGCAGACTGACTCTCAACTTTACAAAGCATATCAGTAAATTCTTCCGGGGAAGACGAAAAAAGAATTTGCAGGAGGTGGAACTAGCGGAATATGTTTATTGTATTGGTGCTGAGCGAATTAATGACATATACTATAAAACAGCTCTCCTTTCTTTGTATGCAATCGGGACATATATTAAAATGGGTAAGAAATTAGTTCACCTCTCTCTTACCATCGGGCCGGTATTCAATAAAAGTACCATTTGCATGGCAAAAAATATCCTGAACAATAGTCATGCAATTTTTGTACGCGATCAGAAATCATTTGACATATTGAAAGAATGGGACTGTAAAGCCCCTTGTCAATTTAACTCTTATGATATCGCATTGCTTCAACGTATAAATCCCTTAAAAGCCAATGGATTGTTAGCAGAGTTTGGAATCAGGCCAGGTTTTGTAGGTGTTTCCTGCATTAATTGGCTTTTTAGGAAAGCAAACGGACCTGTCAGACAAAATGAATATGAACAGGCTATAGCTCAAACCTTAGACTATATAATCGAAAGATATAAGTTTCAAATCGTATTCACCCCTACCGTGGTTGGAGTCGGGTCAAGTGACGATGTGTGCATAGGGAAACACATCATACAAAAGATGAACAATTCGGCAGAAGTTATCGCTATTAAGCGTCTCCTTTCTCCGGTAGAGATGGCTACACTTTATTCTCAATGTACTTTCTCTATAGTTACGCGAATGCATGCCGCCATTTTATGTTCCGGGGCAGGAAAACATCCAATTATAGCCATTAATTATCTGTACAAGCTTCGTGAATATATGAAAAACATCTTATGTGAAGAGTATTCTATCGACATTGATTATACGAATTCTACAGAGCTTAAAAGTTTTGTTGACAGATTAATGGAAAATTATAATCAAGAATATACCCGCTTGGAAAATCGTCAAACATATATAAAAAATAGAATTATCGAGAATCTTCAATTTTTTTAGTTGTAAACATGAAAGTTGCACACATATTTTGGTCACTCTCTTTCGGCGGCATCGAGACAATGATGATTAACATAGCTAATGCCCAAGCATTACTGAATGCCGATGTTCATATTGTGTTACTTAACAATTTGTATGAGGAAGAATTATTAAAGAAAATCGATAAGAGAGTAACCGTCCATCTGATTAACCGAAAAGCCGGAAGTAAAGGTGTTTCGTTTATATTTCGGCTGAACCGGCTTCTCGAAAAGATGGCCCCGGATGCAATTCATCTTCATTTGAGCAAATTTTATAAATTAATATGGAGTGAAAAGCTAAGGCGTGCAACGTTTGTAACGTTGCACGCCTTACCGAGAGGCTCGGTAAGGCGTGGCGATATATTGCTACGACTTTTCCCTTTTTTCTCTCTAAAAGACACTGGGAACGTAGTATTTATCGATCAGATTCCCAAAGTTTTTGCAATAAGCGAAGCGGTTAAAGATGAGTTGTTGCAAAAATACGGTATCAACAGTGCCGTCGTTAACAATGGTATAATGACAAGGAGTTTCAAGCATCGTTCAAGTAAGAAGCCCGGAGAACAGCTATCGGTGATAATGGTAAGTCGTTTGGAGCATGAGAAAAAAGGTCAGGATTTACTAATTAGAGCGGCGGCGGCACTTCAAGGCAAAATTCATGTGACTTTTGTAGGAGACGGTAGCAGTCGCATGTTTCTTGAACAGTTGGCAATCGAGTTAAAGGCGGATCAATGGATTAGTTTTCTTGGAAGCCGGACGCAAGCGTATATTGCTGAACATTTATGTGAGTATGATTTATTTGTACAACCTTCGCGCAGAGAAGGATTTGGATTAACGGTTGCGGAAGCTATGGCGTCTAAAGTGCCGGTACTTGTATCGAATGGTCAAGGCCCGGCAGAAGTAACTTGTGGAGACAAGTATGGGTGGCTATTTGAAAATGGCGATTCCGATAAGTTGATGGAGCAGATTGATTACATTGTCAAACATTATGATGAAGCATTAATTAAGGCTGAAAAAGCATTGCAATATGTGTGCGATATATACGATGTATCGGTGACCGCCCGGATGTACCTCAAATTGTATAAGATCGACAAAGAAAATCAATATTAATTATCATGACACGAGTATTAGTCATAGCCACTTCACGCAAGACGCGTGGCGGTATAACAAGTGTTGTAAAGGCACACGAAACAGGAGAGCAGTGGAAAAAATACCATTGTCATTGGATACAGACCCATCGTGACGGGCCAACGTGGAGGAAAATTGTATATTTCGCTATGGCAATGATAGAGTTTTTAGCCCTATTGCCATTCTGTGATTTAGTGCATATACATGTTGCATCCTATGGTTCGCTTAGAAGAAAAATGCCATTTCTTAAGTTCGCAAAATTATGCAGGAAGAAAACAATTGCTCATTTTCATCCACATAAACCGGAAGTGATATTTGAAAAGGGACATCAGAAAGAATATGTATATTTCTTCTCTGCTGTAGATCGTGTTGTAGTCTTATCACCGCAATGGAAAAGGTGGATAAAAGAAGCACTAGTTGAGCATAAAGAGCTAGATATGTATCACATCGGAGATGATCCAAAAAAGAAATTATATCCTATAAATGGCAAAACAGGGAATAAAATGATAGATAATATACAGGTCATTTATAATCCTTCACCTTCTGTAAATAGAAAGGAATCCATCAAGTTGGACAAATATATCCTTTTTGCAGGAATTATTTATTATAGGAAAGGGTATGATACACTAATAAAGGCATTCGGGAGAATAGCCCATAAGTATCCTAACTGGAAAGTCGTGATTGCAGGTTCTCCAAAACGTGATAGTGACGCAGAGATGATGAGGTCTCTTCCGAAAGAGCTTAATATTGAGAATCAGATAGTTTATCCCGGTTGGGTACGTGGAACAGAAAAAGAAAATTTATTCAACAATGCATCAATATTTTGTTTGGCTAGTTATCAAGAAGGATTTCCAATGGCTGTTCTTGATGCGTGGGCATATGGCTTGCCATGTATTGTAACACCAGCAGGTGGATTACCTGATATTGTAAAAGAAGGGAAGAATGCATTGCTATTTGAATTTGGCGATGAAAAGACTTTATCTGAGAAATTGGATATTATGATGTCAGATGAAGCCCTAAGGGAAAGAATAGCAATGGAATCATTGCATCTTGCTCAAACTGTATTTAATGTCATAACAATAAACAGACAAATAGGCGATTTGTACAAAGAATTGATAGGCAAATGAATAAGATTTTAATATGTGGTTCTACTAGTTTTGTAGCAAACGGATTCGTAACTCTCCTGCAAAAAGAAAGCTATGAATGGGACACTTTTTCAAGAGGTGTAAAGCCTTCAAGAAAAGGGAATATGGTGAGAGGAAAGTACTTGGAAATTCATACAAATCCAAAATTGTTGTCGGAATATGACATAGTTGTAAACTTTGCAGTATTGAAAGATGAAAGCATTGAGGATAATGTGAAGTATCTACAGTCATTGGTAAAGATGTGCAAGGAACACAAAGTAAAGAAACTGATTCACTTTAGTAGTATCATGGTGTATAGTCGTAAGAACAAAGTTGTGAACGAGCAGACTCCAATAGATAGCTCAGAAACAACTATAATGAGAGGCTATGGTCAGATTAAGATAGTAACAGATGAGTACTTGACAAGCGTAATGAATAATGTGCCATTCGAGATTATCCGTGTGCGACCAGGCTTCGTTTTAGCTCCAGGTATGGCTTGTCCGTTCATCAAGAAGATAGGACCTGTCAGTATAATTTTGGGAAATAAAAATAGTACCCTACCTATTGTACGTCGAGAGGATATACACAAGGCGTTAGTCTGTATCATCAATATTGAGAAGAATCTTCCGGTATATTTGTTTTACCCTAATGACGGTATGACAAAATATCGTTTTGCAAAAAAAATAGTCGGTGGCATTGTTTTTACTATACCCAAATGGCTGTTCTGTGATATTCCTTACTTGATGGCAAAAATACACCTAATTCCATGGGCATTCTATAGCCGTTTTGAGGGAATGTTCACAAGCATAAAATACAGTTCAGAACAAACGGAAAATATATTGAAAATCAAATTTGAATAACACATATGAGAATAGCAGTATTAGGTGCTGGAACATACGGAAGTTATGTGATTGATAGCATATTGAAGAAATATCCAGAGGCCGAGATTATCCTTTTTGATGTTGGTGACAAGCGTAACAAGAGTGAACAAGAAATAGGGTATTATTCTTCATTGAAGAATGCACTTTACAAGGGGTTAACCGATGGCCGTTATTTTGGTTTTGGAGGAGCTTCTGTAAAGTGGGGTGGACAGCTATTGACATATACTTGCAACGATTTTAAGAATCCAGACTGCTTTATGAAGGATATCACGAAGTTCGACATGCAGTATAAAGACGATATGCTTGCAAAATTCAACATCGAAAACAAGTTTCCGGAAAAGCATGTTTCAGATGACTTATTTACAAAAACAGGTGTTTGGTTGAGTGCTTTACATCATGATTTCTTTAAATGGTTTAAAATTCATAAACGCAAACAAGTGACAATCAGGTCTAACAGCAGAATTGTCAGATTGGAGTCAAAAAATGGCAAAGATATTGATGCTGTAGTATATCTCAATAACGGTAAGGAAGAAAGAGATTCGTTTGAATATTATTTTCTGACAGCGGGAGCGTTTGAGAATGCGAGAATAATGCTTAGTTCCGGAATGGTAAATGGAGATAAGGTGTTCTTCTCCGATCATCTGAGTCAGAAGGTATTCAAGGTTAAAAAGTCCACTGTTATAGGAAATGAAGATTTTGTTTTCCGCATGCGGGGTACATCACTTATAACCAAACGAATGGTTGGCGAGATTGATGGCTGTTCATACTATGTTCACCCTGTATTCAATCTCAAGTTCCCATTCTTTGAGAGCATAAAGCAGATATTGTTTAAGCGTCATTTTGAGTGGAAATATGTATGGAATGTGTTCACAGACATACCGAATGTCATAGGTTTCGTGTGGGCTATATTCGTATTGAGACGTATGTATGTGATAAATAATGAATGGTTCTTATATATAGATATAGAAAATCCAACGAAGGAAAGCTATGTAAGCCTTTCGAAAGAAAAGGATGCCTATGGATTACCAGGACTTGATGTCCATTACTATGTAGATAAAGAAGCAGAAAATATATATGAAAAGGCTAAGGTCGCAGCAATGAAACACCTTGATGCCTGTGGTGTCGATTACGATGTCTTAGCAGAGAAGATAGATGTGCAGACTTGCGAGGATATATATCATCCTTACGGAATGTTTCACTTTGACAGTGCAGAGGACTACTTCACCAGATGGAACAATATGCTGTTGGTCACTACAGGCTGTCTTACTCGCTCGGGTGGTATCAACCCCACAGCAAGTATGCTGCCAATGGTCGATGAGTTTGTGAATAATAATCTAAAATCTTATCACACCTGATTATGAGCAACTTACCCCCCCCCCCTGTCAGATGCACATGTAAATCAAACAGATTCAATGAGAATGATGTTGTTAGTATACTTCAATTACAACATTTGATACTCTTCTGTTGATATTGAGAAGAATATGCAGTTTGTAAGATGATTATGAATTTTGCAGATAAACTCATTGGCAACAAAGAACTCAGGAGCTATTGCCACGGTTTTCTTAAAATTGGTTGATAATATTCATAATATCGAGACATTCAATCGGTAGTTGAGGCTAATTTATGATAGAATTATCAATACATGTGATTAGTACCCCTTGTTAAGGGATAATTAAGTTATATATGAAATCGCATAATATAAGTATCGACATTTTAAAGTTTTTTGCAGCACTTCTCATTACCAACTCCCACATGGAATTGCTCTATGGTAAGTACAGTATGCTTGCTACTGGTGGCTCTATAGGAGATGTCTTGTTCTTCTTTGCATCTGGATTCACTCTTTTCTTGGGCAGAATGGGACGTTTTGACAATTGGTATAAGCGCAGGATAAACCGTATTTATCCTACTGTTTTTGCGTGGGCTACCCTTTCCTCTTTTGTGTTAGGCTATCAAAACGACATGAAATACACTGTCATTCATGGAGGGGGATGGTTCGTTACTTGCATAATGATGTATTACATCATTTTATGGATTATCAGACGAATAACAGAAAACAAGTTAGAATGGGCATTTGCCGTTGCTTCGGCAGTAGTGTTGGTTAGCTATTTCTTCTTCAACCGCCCCCAAGGTTGGAATATGTATGGCGCAACGTATTATAAATGGATGCACTATTTCCTGTTTATGTTGCTCGGTGCTATCATAGGTAAGATGCCTAAGCAACGGCTTAATTTTAGTTTTTCTCATGACCTTGCCAAACTGCTGCTTTGCGTAGTCGCTTTTTATGCAGTATTTATAGCATCGTTGCGGATTCAATATGTGGCACAGTTTCAAATAGTTTCACTATTACCTTTACTTGGGGTGACTTTCTATTCATACAAAGTATGTAACAGTCGCCAATTGAAACGTTGCTATGACAATCGTTATATAGGTTGGTGTATGAAATTCATAGGGGGGCTTTGTCTTGAAATATACATAGTGCAATATTCCTTATTTACCGATGCAATGAATCGTATTTTCCCCTTGAACATTTTGATTATGTTCCTTATAATATTCGCAGCCGCTTATCTGTTGAGATGCGTGTCCCGGATATTTGCACAGACATTCAAAGATGGGGAATATGATTGGCGTGAAGTGTTTAAAGTTGTTTGATATATGGATGAAATATACCTGAATAACAATGTTTTATATAAAGAACGGATATTATTCTATAGATAAAATACAAAATGATGATAAACGTACTAATCAACGCATACGCTTGCAATCCCCATTGGGGAAGTGAACCGGGTATGGCATGGAACTGGATTTCAAGCCTGGCAAAACACTGCAATCTTTTTATCATAACCGAAGGTGAATGGAAGAAAGAAATTGAAGAAGCGGTAGCGGTGCATCCTTACAAAGAACATCTGCATTTCTATTACAATCCGGTGTCAGATAAAATACGCAGGATGTGCTGGAATCAAGGCGACTGGCGCTTTTACTGGTATTATCGCAAGTGGCAGAAGAAAACATTGACGATTGCCCAGCAAATCTGTCGGGAACAGAAAATTGATGTCCTACACCAACTAAATATGATTGGCTTTCGTGAACCGGGCTATCTGTGGAAGATAGAGAACATACCTTTTGTCTGGGGACCGATTGGGGGAATGGAATTGATGCCTTTATCTTTCTTGAAAGGAACTTCCAAGTCTCAATATATAAAGGCTTGGGTGAAAAATGTAATCAATGATTGGCAACGCAAACATCATCCTCGGGTATTACAGGCTATTCATAAAGCTTCAGCGTTGATTGCTGCGACAAAAGGATGTGCGGATGTGATTCAAGAATACCATCATCAGAATGTAGTCTTAATCAATGAAACAGGATGCGGCAAGAATGATTCTCCGGAGAACTTGCATGATTTTCATAAATCTGGACTGGAATTGATGTGGGTGGGGAAATTTGATTCCCGCAAGCAATTGGGATTGGCTATCGCAACGATGGAACAGCTCAAAGATATTTCTGTAAAACTGCACATTGTAGGAGATGGAACAGAGGCGGAATCCGAACATTACCGGAATATGGCATCACAATCAGGTGTGGACTCTCAAATAGTCTGGCATGGCTTGTTGCCCAATCAGGAGGTTCAGAAAATGATGAAGAGGAGTGATTTGCTGCTTTTCACCAGTATCATGGAGGGGACACCTCACGTGGTATTGGAGGCCGTCAAAAACAATCTTCCGATATTATGTATAAAGACTTGTGGGCAGGGAGAAGTGGTAGATTCCTCCATCGGTTGTACCATCCCGTTGACAAATCCACAAGAAAGTGTATCAGACTTTGCCTCTCAAATACGGATGCTGTACCGTCATCGTGAAAGGTTACAGAAGATGTCGAAAGCATGTAACGATAAGCAAATAGAACTGTCATGGGATAGCAAAGCTTTGAAAATGATACAGGCTTATCCAATTACCCCCCCCCATAAATATCAATAATAATGAAAGGATTTTCAAACTGTTATGGGTGGGTAAGTTTGATTTCAGGAAGCAGTTGGGATTAGCGATTCGTGCTGTGGCGGCAACCGGTAATCAATATATTCAATTGCATGTGTGTGGCACAGGCAGCGAACAGGAGATGGCATTTTTTACCGCATTGGCAGCAAATGAAGGAATCGCAGATAGAGTGATTTTTCATGGAAAGATTCCGAATAGAGATGTGACGGCAATGATGAAAAACGCAGATTTATTCTTTTTCACCAGTATCATGGAAGCAACCTCTACGGTTGTCTTAGAAGCCATTTCGGCAGGACTTCCAGTTTTGAGCTTTAATACTTGTGGATTTGGACCGTTAGTGAAGGGGTTTGCAGGAGAGACAATTGAACTTTCAAATCCAAATAAGTCTGTAACTGAGTTTGCCGAAAAGATAACCTATTTGTACGGGAATCGAGACGTGCTGAATAAGATGAGAGAAAGTATCTTGATGAATAGAAAAGAACTATCTTGGGATTCTAAGGCTCGTAGAACCGTAGATTTATATCATAAAATTTTGGAAAATGCTTGATTGTAAGCATTCCCTATATATAAACAATCAAAAAACAGTCAATTTCAATATGCGAATCAGTATCGAGTTAGACAATTCCAATCTTGAAAGATTGAAACAATTTATCGCAGACAGATGCCCTGCGGAGGAAAAGTATGAAATAATCAGCGAAGTGGCAGTTGACTCAGCCTCGTATGATGCCAAATTATCGGAAGTAAACCACTGGTTGGTTTCTATTGCTATCAGTGTTTTCTCTCCCTTTGTAACTGATGCAATCAAGGATTTTATCAATGATTGCAAAACAGAGATTGTTGTAACTACTGAGGGTGAGCGATATGCGATAAATACAGAAAATCTTTATGCGATAATTCCAAGTTTGAAGGAAGATATGGAAACCGAATTAAACGAAGAACAAGATGTCAAAGACGGGGGAATTTGATTTAAACTTTCCTGGAGCAACTATTATTTGTGATACGTTAGAAAAGAAGCGCGCTATTCTTGATTATTTGAATAGCAAGAGTCCAAACTTCGATTTGGATTTATCCACAGATAGTATGCAACAGACATTGGAGCGGGTTATTTTTAACACTACCTATCTCCATGAAGGCCGGCATCTTCACGACTACCTGACTGCACCTTTATTAATGGAGCATTGGTTTCAAAAACTCCTCTCCTTGTCATTGTCTGTTAATGCACTTGAGTCATTCAAGCATTCGTCCATTCATTACAAGTATCTGCCTTTGCCATTTAACCAATGGTTGGGGCTAGCTCAAGAAAGAAAGTCAGAACTATTACAACAAAAGGGTATATCTAAAAATGATGTCCCTTTCTATGATATATCGGCATTCAGAGAAGCGGCTTCTAATGAACTTAATAAACTCTCTCTCTTTGACAAAAATCTAATAACTGCTGCATTGTCACAAATAAAATTGGATGAAGGTAATCCCATATTGGATTCCTATAATACAGACTATTCAACTCGTTCTTTTCTTGAATCATTAGCTTTTGCAATTCAGGCAACGGAAATGGTTTTGAGGTATGGTAAGAAAGGTGTGGAGATTGTTGATTTTGTAGTCCGTGATAAATCATTTGAAAATTTCATGTCTTTAGGTGACAAGAAAAGAAACGGAGGCAAGAAGATTGAAAGGTCTGACTACCTTGGATATACAAACTATACTTCCATGTTTACGTATGTATATAGATTTTGTTACAGGAACAATGTAAATCAGAATTCCCTTTATCCATTTATCGCATATATGTTATTTTGGGGATTGTGTGGAGACCCGAAAGCCAATGCGTCCCATGCCCTTTCTCCAAGGAATAGGCTTGAAAGTTTTTTTCATCTTGATGAATTGGGATATGATATGGAGTTGAGCAAGGACGAAACTCTTTATACTCTTTTTAGAAGACCCCTAGATTCATTCAATTCTTGGGATACGATAGTCAGGAAGGCCTACTTGCAGCATCTAACCCCAGTAATGATTATACAAAATGGACAATTCTTTCCCTTGTCAATCATATCAGAGGGAATAGATTTTAGGAATTACTATTCATGTGTCGTTCAAAAAGGCAAGGAACTATCTTTACAGTTAAAATTAATAGGCTATCATTCCCTCTCAAACTATATAAACGGAATTATAGGGTCTATGGCATATATGGCTGACATGATGCTTAGTTCAGCGTCATCATACCTTTATCCGGAGATGTATGTTAAAAGCTTTAATCAATTTGTAAACGTACCATTCAGATTTCAATTTAGTAATGGAATTACCATTTCTCAAACAGAAGTCATGCCTAATCCTGATATAATATTTGATAATGGTATGATTTACAAAGACGGTTTGAGACAACATGCTAATTCGGAAGTCAATTACCTCCTTAAATCCAAGGACTATATAGAATGTAAAAAATATATTGATTTTTGCAATGTGTTATTTGGCAACTCCTTGGTTGAAAAACCCGGTTCATTAATTCGTGAAATGTTGCCTGGAATAAAACCGTGGTTCATTAATGTATAGTCATGGATTTGATTATATTAATCGTTACGTCTTCATTGGGACTTGAATACAAGAAAATCTAATAAACAAAAGGATTAAAGCATAAATCATGCATACTTATTTCAATATCCGTTACGAATTCGACAAGGAATCCGTACACAAACGTATTGCCGATAAACTGGATGGCAATGGGACCGGTTATATCTGTGTGGCCGACGGGGTTATACTTGATACAGTCAATCGCAATACGGTTTACCGACAAGTGGTGAATGAAGGAATGTTCTCCATCTGCGACAGCAGTTATGTGCCGCTTTATATTCGGTGGATTTACGGAAAGCGGTATGAGCAGTATTGTGGCAGCCAGATATTCATGGATATCGTGAAGAGCCGGAAATACCGCATGATATTCATGGGGACCCGGCAAGCTGTCCTGGATGCACTTAAAAAGAACCTTGTATCTGTTAATCCCGATGTGGCGGAGATGCAGTTCGTGGAATTGCCTTTCCGGGCGGTGGAAGATTTCGACTATGAGGGTATTGCCCGGGAGATAGAAGCGGACGGTGCGGACATTATCTGGATTGCCTTGGGTGCCCCGAAGCAGGAATACTTTATGAGCCGGCTGAAACCCCACCTGAAAAGAGGGGTGATGATTGCCGTAGGGGCTGCCTTCAAATTCTACAGTGGTGTGGATGCCAGGCGGGCACCTGCATGGATGGTAAGGCATCATCTGGAGTTCGTCTATCGGATATTCAGTGAGCCGAAGAAACAGATCAGGCGGTGCAGCATGATTGTGCTTACACTGCCCATGCTGCTGACGGCTGAAATGAAACGGAAACATAAATCAATAACTCAATAAAATGAAAACAGCATTGATAACCGGCGTTACCGGACAGGATGGTTCCTACCTCGCCGAGTTCCTCTTGGAAAAGGGCTATGACGTGCACGGCACGATTCGCCGTTCGTCAGTAGATTACCGCGAACGTATCGCCCACTTGGAAGGACATCATAACTTCCACCTCCATTATGCCGACCTCGGCGACTCCATGAGCATCCTGCAAGTGGTCAAGAAGGTGAAGCCCGACGAGATATACAACCTCGCCGCCCAAAGCCATGTGCAAGTATCATTCGATTCGCCGGAGTTTACGGCTGATGTGGATGCTACCGGAGTACTCCGAATCCTTGAGGCTGTGCGCCAGTGCGACCTGACTGAAACCTGCCGTATCTATCAGGCTTCCACCTCCGAACTGTATGGGAAAGTGGAGGAAGTGCCGCAGAATGAGAAAACTCCATTCCACCCCTATTCGCCATACGCAGTAGCAAAGCAGTACGGATTTTGGATTACCAAAGAATACCGTGAAGCCTACAACATGTTCTGCTGTTCGGGTATCCTGTTCAACCATGAATCGGAACGGCGCGGCGAAACATTTGTTACGCGTAAGATTACCCTTGCGGCGGCACGCATCGCACAAGGCAAGCAGGACAAGCTGTTACTGGGAAACCTCTCCTCACTCCGCGACTGGGGATATGCCAAGGACTACGTGGAATGTATGTGGCTGATTCTCCAAAACGACAAACCGGAAGACTTCGTCATAGCCACCGGCGTGCAGCACTCTGTACGTGAGTTTGCCACTCTGGCATTCCACTATGCAGGTATCGAACTACGCTGGGAAGGTGAAGAGGAGAATGAAAAAGGCATTGATGTTGCCACCGGCCGTGTCCTTGTCGAGGTATCTCCCGACTTCTACCGTCCTACTGATGTGGTGAACCTTTGGGGCGACCCCACAAAGGCAAAACAACAGTTGGGCTGGAACCCTGCCAAGACTTCGTTTGAAGAGTTGGTCCGCATCATGGTGGAAACGGATATGGCAAAGGTAGCCGTGGAACGTGCCGGAGAGAAAGTGAAACTCAACCTGGCGGAATATCTGGAAAAAGGGATTGTGAAATGATGGAGAAGAGCGCAAAAATCTATGTGGCAGGACACCGTGGAATGGTAGGTTCTGCCATTGTACGGGAACTGCAACGCCAGGGATATACGAATATCATCACACGCACGCACAAAGAGTTGGACTTGACTCGTCAGGAAGCCGTGGAACGCTTCTTTGCCGAAGAAAAGCCCGAATATGTATTCCTCGCCGCAGCAAAGGTGGGCGGTATCATCGCCAACCAATCGGCATTGGCGGACTTCATGTACGAGAACATGATACTGGAGATGAATGTCATCCACTCGGCATGGTGCAATGGCTGCAGGAAGCTGGAGTTTCTCGGTTCATCGTGCATATACCCGCGTATGGCGCCCCAGCCAATGCCTGAAAGCTGCCTGCTTACCTCCGAACTGGAAAAGACCAACGAGGCATATGCATTGGCGAAAATCTCCGGATTGAAATACTGCGAGTTTCTCAACCGCCAGTACGGCACGGACTATATCAGCGTGATGCCCACCAATCTCTATGGGCCGAATGACAACTACCACCCCGAGCACAGCCACGTGTTACCGGCGCTTATCCGCCGCTTTCATGAGGCGAAGGAAGCGGGCTTGAAAGAAGTGACCTGCTGGGGTGATGGAAGTCCGCTCCGCGAATTCCTCTATGTAGACGATCTTGCCAACCTTTGTGTGTTCCTAATGAACAACTATTCAGGCAATGAAACCGTTAACGCAGGCACCGGTAAGGAGCTTACCATCAAGGCATTGACAGAGCTTGTTGCCAAGGTCGTGGGCTATGAGGGCGAAATCCTATGGGATACCACCCGTCCCAACGGTACGCCGCGTAAACTACTTGATGTGTCTAAGGCTACCGCACTGGGCTGGACTTACAAGACAGAATTAGAGGACGGAATACGTTTCGCATACGAGGACTTCTTGAACACCCCCATGCGTGCGGAACGATAAATAGAAATAAATATATGTTTACTCTTATTGCTTCATGTTTACGTTAAAAATCGTATTTTGCAATTAAAAATAAATGTCAATGATTATAATGTTATAGTTTTACTATGGGATTGCAAGGTTCAAATGTAACAACTGAGTTCCCTTGTTTCTTGTAGCACAAGAATAAAAGCTAAATAAGGCTATGATATTTTTGTGCAACAACTCCCAATAATAATGTAATTTAAAAACTTACGATATGGGCGGCAAAGTTATTGCAATTTATTGTGTACCAGGGACTGAGAGAAGTAAACTTCTACAACGGCTTTTTGAGGAAGAATCACTAAATCTAAAAAGCACTATTACGACCACTTCAAGAAAACCCCGTATTGGAGAGCGTGATGGTTTAAACTATCACTTTATAACGGCAGAAGAATTCAAAAAAAGAATTCAAGAAGGAAAATTCGTGGAATATGAAGAAGCCTGTCCGGATATACTTTATGGGACAGATATCCGCGAGCTTGAATCATCTGATAAAAACTACCTTCTTGAAATCTCTCCAGAAAATATAGGCCATATAAAGCAACAGTTAAGGCTTTCAGTCCTCACTATTTTTGTTGGAACGGACAATTTTGAGAAACTTCGGGAGAGTTGGACTGTACGTGGTACTTCTGCTTACGATGAAATAGAGTCGAGGATAAAAAAAATCAAATCGGACATGAAATATGCCCGACAATTTGATTTGGTAATAACCAATCCATTGGATGGTAGCACAAAGTACCTTGAAGAGGTACTTGATGCGGCTCATGATTTTTTATTTTCAGATAACTCGGTCATACTTAGTGAAGAAGATGAAGGCATAGATGTAATTGGTAAAGTAATCTTACGCATCAAAGAACTTTCCCAAATAAACAACGAAAGAGAGTATTTATTCAGAGGCGTAACGGCTTTACATGGATGCAAGGATACGAGAGAACGATATGGGTCGGACATTACGTCTTATACACATACGATTTCTTCTGGATATTTAATTCGTTTAGTAAAAGAGAATAACCTTAAGGATGAAATAGCTATATCATATATAAAGTCTTTATTGATGGAAGCGAGGAGACAATTCCCATCTCTGTATGTGGGGAGTGACCTTGAGGTGCTTTCTGATATTCAGCATAATGGAGGAGCAACGTGTCTTATTGATTTCAGTAAGAACATTCTTACTTCTTTATGGTTTGCTTGCCAAGATGACTTTGACAAGACCGGTTTTCTTTATATTCTGGATGTCCAAGAAGAATTTAAAAAAGGCACGTTGATCGAAATAAAGCATGACGATGCAAGACCGATAGACGTGTTGCTCAGTGAATTGGGAAACAAAGACTCAAATGAAAAGATGTCTCGTTTCTACCTTTGGTATCCGAAAGCAATTAACAATCGCATTGTACGTCAAGACAGCGTTTTCATATTTGGATTGCAAACGATGGTAGCAGATGACCATGCAATCAAGGTTATTCCGATACATAAGAATGCAAAAAGAAAAATCAGGGATGCACTGGAACGATATTTTAATATATCCGAGCTTACCATATACAATGATCCGATAGGTTTCGCCATGGCGAATGCCAAATTAAAGCCCATACGCAAAATACAAAAAATCGATAATTGATAATATGCAAATCATCCTTTTATCCGGCGGTTCAGGCAAACGTTTGTGGCCGCTGTCAAATAATACACGATCGAAGCAATTTATCAAGTTGCTCGAAGCGCCCGACGGCTCAAAAGAGTCGATGGTTCAGCGTGTGGTACGCCAGCTCAAAGAGTCAGGCATCGCAGATTCTGTTACGATAGCTACGAGCGTAGCGCAGCGTGACGCCATCATCAATCATCTCGGCGAAAACGTTGACGTGGTCACCGAACCCGAACGCCGCAACACTTTCCCGGCCATAGCCCTTGCAAGCTCCTATCTGAAATACGAAAAGCGGTGCGGTGATGACGAGATTGTGGTAGTGATGCCCTGTGACCCTTACACCGAGCTTGAATACTTCCATACAATAAGCAGCATGGTTAAGGTCGTGGAGGCTGATGCTGTCGAACTCGTGCTCATGGGCATTACGCCCACGTATCCCTCGACGAAATACGGCTATGTAGTGCCTAAGATGGACAGCTTGGATAGCGGGCTGTATAGCGTATTGAATTTTACTGAGAAGCCTGACGTAACCACTGCCGAAAAGTTGATTGCTGAGCATGCATTTTGGAATGGTGGTGTATTTGCTTTCCGTTTGGGATATATAATGGAAATCGTCCGTCAATATATCCAGGCAAATACTTTTGTGGCAATCCGTTCCCGTTACGGAGAGTTTCCGAAAATCAGTTTCGACTATGAGGTTGCCGAGAAAGCCCAGTCTGTGGCAGTAGTGCCATTCTCCGGAGGGTGGAAAGACCTCGGTACGTGGAATACACTGACTGATGAACTTCGGGAACATGCCATCGGCAATGTCGTCATAGATAAAGAATCTGAGAACACACACGTCATCAACGAACTCGAACTGCCAATCATGTGTATCGGCGCACGGAATTTAGTCATTGCAGCGTCGAATGATGGAATCTTGATTTCGGACAAAAGCAAGAGTGAGAACATCAAAACCTACGCCGACCGTTTACAATGCCGGCCGATGTTTGAGGAATGCCACTGGGGAGAATATAAGATAATTGACACTACTAAATTTTCCAATGGGTACAAATCGCTTACCATGCAACTGAAAATCAAAGCAGATAAGGGAATTAGCTGTCAGGTACACCACCATCGCGACGAGGTATGGACCATTATCAATGGCGAAGGCGAATTAGTGCTTGATGGCATCCGTTCGGTTATCGGCAGGGGAGATACTGTTACGATTAAGAAAGGTGTTAAACATGCGATCCGAGCAATCTCCGATTTGACTTTTATCGAAGTACAGTCTGGTGAGCTACTTTCCGAAGAGGATATTGAAATGTTAGACTATAAATGCTAAGATATTTGAATTAAATTCCGGTGTAATGATGGTATTTTCTCGTTTTAGATTCATGACAATAGATTTGCTGAATACCATGTTGGTAATATGCTGTTACCCCATGTTATGCTTTATTACATGTATCTTCAATTATATAATACCATATCTATTGCCTCTTGCCATAATAGTAGATTGGGGACTTTTCAATATTCCAAAACCAACTGGTGAATTTGAATAATACAGAATTCTGCCTGCACAGATAGTTATTGATAACAGTCCTATAATCAGTAAAAGAGGTATCTTTGACAGAGAATCACTACCAAAAACACTTACTAATAAATAACAATTATTTCACTGGGAATATTATGTCAGATAATAAGCCCGAAAGCTTTCATAGCATCAATTCACCGGAACACTTGCCGTATAATGAAAATATGATTTCAGAGAAGAGTAAAAATGAAAAAAACATGCTGTCTATTCAAAATGTAAAATTGCAGTTCGGCTCTTTACCGGTATTAGATAATGTCTGTTACTGCTTTCACAAGAATCAAGTTTATACTCTTTCTGGAGGCAATGGAGCCGGAAAAACGACATTGTTCAACGTCATATCAGGCTTTCTAAAGCCAAATTCAGGAGATATTTTATTCCAAAATAGAAATATCACAAAACTTCCACCTTATCGAATAAACAGAATAGGGATAGGCCGTACATTCCAAGACCTTCGGTTGGCCATGCACCTCACTGCTATAGAAAATGTTTTACTGGCCAGCAGTCATAAAATGTTTGAGCACTATACCGAAGAACATCTGGAGAAGGCTCATCATATATTAAATAGAGTTTCTTTGGAAGACAAGGCTAATGCGTGTGCAGGCGAAATATCCTATGGCCAACAGAAATTGTTGACACTGGCCTGTCTGCTGGCCAATAATGCTGAACTTCTGCTCATCGACGAACCGGTAGCAGGAATAGACAAATCAAATCTTATGAAAATTGTCGATTTAGTCAGTGAATTAAAAGCAGAAGGAAAAACAATCATTCAAATAGAGCATCATCCTGACTACATTGTTGCCACGAATGATGTCCTTATAAAGATGGAGAACGGGAAAATCATATGCTGACAGTAAATCATATCATTACAGGCTACGGAAAGAAACCCGTCGTAAAGGATGTGTCTTTTACGGTCGAGAAACAAGAGATTGTATTATTGTCCGGAGGAAATGGTTCCGGGAAAAGTACAATACTCAAAGCGGTCTATGGATTGCTGCCCTTATGGAAAAATGAGACGAGGGAACAAGGCTCTGTAACATTCAATGAACAAAATATTACAGGGCTGAATACTTCATCTATGCTCAAGACAGGCATCGTATATATGCCACAAAGAAAAAATGTATTCGAGAATTTCACCATAGATGAAAATTTGTCCATAGCGTCCAACATCTACAACAAACAAGAGAGCAAACAAAGGATAGAATTGGTGTATGGCACCTTCCCTCTGTTAAAGAAATTCAAGAAACGCACTCCATTCTCTATGAGCGGAGGTGAAAAGCAAATTCTTGCTTTCGGATGTGCAATGCTCCACTCCCCTTCCTTAATGCTATTGGACGAACCTTTTGCAGGAGTGGATACAGCTAATTCGGAAATCTTACTGCAAGAGATTCATGCCCAACAACAGGCGGGTGTATCATTTCTGATAGTGGAACACAAGAAGTTTTTGTTTTCCGGAACTCTCTTTCGCGAAATAACACTGGAATTAGGAACAATAAAAAAATAATCAGATGAAAAAATTATTAATTCTACTCGTCGTGTCACTATGTTCTCTGGGATTCTTTTCCTGTCAGGAAGATGACACAATAAAAATCGGTGTCATACTACCATTGACAGGACCGGCATCCGAAATCGGAAATAATATATTGGACGGGATAACAATCGCTTCAGAGTACTATGACAGTACCTCATCAAAGAAAATAAAGCTAATCGTAGAGGACAGCAAACTGGATGCCAAACAAGCCATATCCTCTGCCAACAAATTGGTGACGATAGACAAGGTTGATGCCATCATTGGCTTGGCATCTTCCACAGAAGCGCTGGCTGTTGCCCCAATCTGCGAGAAAAACAAGGTTGTCATGATTTCCTCCACGGCTTCCACACCTTTGCTTTCAGACGCAGGAGATTATATTTTCAGAATATACCCTTCGGATGTGTATGACAGCAAAGTATTGGCTGACTATGCAAAAGAGATAAAAAAAATATCAATACTGTATCTTAACAATGATTTTGGTGTCGGTCTGAAAAATACGTTTATAGAAAATTACAAGAAAACAGGAGGAGACATTTCAAACATAGAGGCGTTCCTTCCTGACGATACGGATTTCAGAACACAGCTGACAAAAATAAAAGCCTCCGCTCCTGACGGGCTTTTAGTCATTGCCATCGACATGCAATATCTGAATATCGTGAAGCAAATACGGGAACTCAACATAAAATCTCAAATATTAGCCCCCGTGACATTTGACAACCCGGTTCTGGTTGAACGGTTAGGAAGTGCGGCCAATGGTATTGTGTATTCCAGACCAAAATATGTTGAAACAACCAATGAACAAAGCACAGAACTAAAACGGCGATACCGAAAACTGCGTGATGGAGAACCTGCTCTTCTCACCGCATTAGGTTTTGACACTTATGCACTATATTACAATACGTTGATGAAAACCGATTTTATTCCTTCGTTAGCAAAGGACCAATTATACAAAATGGAATACAACGGAGCATCGGGGCGAATCATTTTTGATAAGAATGGAGATATTATTCCCGAAATAGAATTAATAACAATAAATAATTAGCTGTATGAAAAAGTTGGAATCATCAAACATAGAGATGGGAAACAAGAAAGTTGCCAAGTTGCTGAAAAAGCTAAAAAACGCATGGAATATAGATGAAATAGCCAAACGCGGTGCTTATTTTATAAATAGCCCGGAGAGTCTGCTGGATGCCAAACTTACAACTCTTCATAAACACGAATGAAAATATTGTTAGCTACCGTCCCGCCATGGCTTCCGTACCATTCCTATTTGAGTGTTCCTTTGCTAACAGGTATCTTAAAAGAGAACGGATTTTCCGTTATACAAAAAGATTATAATGTAGAATTCTATAATAACATTCTATCTTCAGACGAGATAAATGCGCAATTCAAGCTATTTGCCAAACAAGGAGCAACCAATCCTGATCCTAAGAAACAAGGATTGGTGGAAATCAGTGAGTATCTGACTGGGCAGATTGATATGTTCAAATCTTCAGTAAAGCAAGAGGAATCGTACAATGACGAGAAACTGCTTCAGAACTCCTTTGAGATGCTGGATCTTACCTTGAAAACTTTTTCTCTAAATTTTCCCGAAATCGAACTGGCTTTAGGTGAAGTCAAATACCTTTTCGACCATTATGACATAGATGAGGTATTCAAGTATATTTATGACGATGGAAATTTTTTCAGGTATTATTTCACAAAATACCATTTACAGGAAATCCAAAAAGAACAACCCGATGTAGCCGGATTCAGCATTACTACTGCCGAACAATTGATTCCGGCATTGACATTTGCCCAAATACTACGGGAATATAAATCTGACATCAGAATATTCTTGGGCGGCTCATATATCTCCAGAGTGGCACAGAATCTTATAACGGACAATCGATTCAACGAATTGGTGAACAGTGTTCTCAGAGGATATTCGGAAGATACTATCGGAGAGCTTATGCAGGCATATCAACATGGTAGAGAGCTTGACCACATCGCCGGCATCCTTTATAGAAAAGGCGAAAATATTATCAACGCTCCTCTTCCCTCGTACAAATTCATAAAGGATGTACCTTTCCCTAATTTTGACAACCTACCATTCGACCTCTACTTCTCTCCTTACAGAAAACTGCCGGTTGAACTTTCAAAAGGGTGCTATTGGGGAAAATGCAAATTTTGCGAACTGAACAACGAAGTGTATACTGCAAAGACGGCAGAACGGATATTTTCGGAGGTTGCCTACTTACATAACCGTTATAATGTCAGCCATTTTCCATTTGTCAGTGCTTCTCCATCCCCTAAGCTATTATATGCCATAGCCACCAAAATCAAAGAAGCCGGATTAAAGATAACATGGTCGACAATGATTCGCCCGGAAGCGTATATTGACGAGATGTTTGCGCAGAGACTATACGATGGTGGAATGCGTTTGGCAAAAATAGGATTTGAATCCGGTTCACAAAAGATGCTGGATGCCATGAATAAGGGAATGTATGTAGAGAGTAACAAGAACGTACTGCGTGCCCTGCATATGGCAGGGATTAATGTGCATGGCTATTTCATGTATGGATATAATGGAGAAACATCTTCTGACATTGAAAAGACAGAGATTTTTATTAAAGAAGAGCGACCGATGCTTACGTCTTTAGCCACTTCATTCTATACTGAAATCTATAAGCCAGCGGATGGTTTGAGAATATATAAATTACCTAATATGGATAAATCCAAGTATATAAAATCTATTATATGAAAGATATAAAAAGAAAAATTGCCAGATATAATACTTTTTGGGAAGATAAACTAACAGAAAGCCGTTTTTGGAAAGCTATAGCATTGAGCTATATTGAACAAGATGTCAAATTAGAAGAACAGCAAATATTTATAACTCAAATATCTTTCTATCCACGATTAATAGAAGTATTATTGTCAACTCTTAACAAAGCAAATACTAAAGTGACGGTAAATATCTTGTTTTTTTCTACATTACTACCAAGGCATTATTGGAATTTTCCGATGCAATTCAATTACAATGGAACTCTTGTTTCTTATGTAAGATCAATTGAATTTTTGGAAAAGTATAGAGAAGGACTCAAGAAAAATATATATCAGAGAGGACTTAGTAATGTTAAGCTAAATATCGAACGAGTTCTTTTTGTCGCTAAAGATACTTCCATTAAATCTTTTGAAGATACAGAATTGTACACAAAATCTGAATTAGAAAATGATTTCAATTACTATTGTGCAATAAAGAGAAATAATAAGATTGGCGATTACGCAAAGAAAGTCCGGTGGAAAGATTTACTAAATTTAAAAAATCCTGACGGGGATTTGCTTGTTAAGAAAAAATATTATCTGACAGGATTAAAAATAGATGACGATTTAATATCTAAAATTCTTAAATCAGGAATGGAAAATGATGAATTGTATAAATTATCCAAAATAACAAATAAAGGAGATTTTTTTTCTGTTGGAGATTATTACATAGAACAGCTTCATACTAATCCCAATGAAAATGCAAAGCATATAGTGATAACAAACGATACGGATTCTGACCCTTTAGACAAAGGTTGCTATAAGATGCGTGATATTCCATCGCTTTCTCCTAATCTGTCTTATATTGAAATAAAATTTGATAATGAAGATGATGCTCCATTATCATTTATTTTGGATACCTACATGGATATAAAACGGGGTTTTGTTAAATTAGAAATACTTGATGCCGATGATAATAAAAATAGAGTTTTATATCATAAGATTCAAGAAATAAGATCAAAATCTGTGCCTATAAGACGAACAAGCAATGAAAATTATATATATGATAAAAAGCGAGAAGATATAATAGATGAAATTAAATCTTATGTTAATGGTAATACCGTAGATAAAGATCTATCTCAGAAAGTTGATTTTATAGAAAATAACATATTTAATCTTTCAAGTTCTGATATAGATTATTACCGTGATGCTATAAACAATAAATACACTAAAGATGTTATTGAAAGTCTTTATGAAAAGCTTAGTAGAGCAATTAACAAGAAGTAGTTATATCAAACATTACAACACAATATCAGTTGTTCTTTTAGCTGTTTTTGCAAATAGCATGTCTCAATTATATATTGATTTCGAACAATGTGTGGATTGGTTATATATCATTAAACAATTGATGTTATTGTTCGCAGTTATAAGTTTTCAGAAATTTTATTTCCTTCTTGACTTTTATTATTCTGGTGCTGAAAAAGATTTTTATAATGCTTCTAAAAAAGTGAGAGCGACAATGTCAATAGAAAGTATATATCATTCTAATGTATTAGGTAAAATAAAAAAAATAGCTTTCTGGTTTTATTTATCAACAATATGGACATTATTGTATTTTTTTCTTATTCCCATATTAAAGCAGATATGCAAATTATTATAAATATCATCATCACATTTACCTTTTATCTTCTGATTGGGTATTCCTTTTGGTTGATATATTCTGTAGTCAAGTTCTTTAATCTGACCCATGCTGCATATATAACCATAAGTGCATATCTGACTTATTCACTTGTCAATCAGACTAGATTACATATATTGATGGCTATGCTATTGGCAATAGGCATAACGATTGGAATCGGGATCTTGCTGGAACAGTACCTGTTCGGCCCCATCAAGAGAAAAAACGCAGCTCCAATGTCCCTCATGATTATTTCATTGGGTACATATATCGCCCTGCAAAACTGCATTTCCCTCATTTGGGGCGACTTGTCATTAAGTATCCGCTTCTCGTCCATCCAAGCGGGATATAATATTTTCGGCGGGCATATTACTCTCATCCAGATTATATCCATATCCATCTTGCTTGGAATGTTTCTTGTGACCAACGTAATTATCTACCATTGTAAAACCGGTAGAAACATCAGAGCCGTTTCAGACAATCCGGAACTTAGCAATATAATAGGAATAAATTCCGAAAAGACTACATTATGGGTATGCGGAATCAGTTCCTTCCTGGCTGCAATTGTCGGAATCCTATATGCACTTGATACAGACATGGCCCCCGTAATGGGATTCAACCTGTTGCTATATGGCGTTGTTGCGATGATTATCGGAGGAACCGGAAATTCACGGGGGCTTGTCGGCGGCTCCTTGTTGCTATCCTCTGCCCAGCACTTGGCTGCCTATTTTATAGGCAGCGAATGGATAAATGCTATCGCATATATATTTTTAATCCTGTTTCTACTATATCGCCCGTTAGGCTTCAGTGGAATACGGCAAAAAAAGACTGAACTGTAAAATGGAATATATTTTGCATCTTTCGATATTGATATGTATCTATACAATGCTATCACAAAGCCTCAATCTGGCTGCCGGATATGGAGGACTGATGTCATTGGCTCACGCAGGTTTCTATGGTGTCGGAGCCTATACAACAGCTATCCTGACTACACAGTTTCAACTACCTTTTCTATTCATATTGCCCATAGCCATACTGATAAACGGATTATTATCCATAATCGTTGCGTCAATATCATTACGGACCATAGATGACTATTTCATCATCTGCACATTGGGCATACAAGTAATTGCATTCTCACTGATGAATAACTGGATGGAAGTAACTAACGGACCTTTGGGAATTGCAAATATCCCCATGCTGAATATCGGAGGATATATTTTTGAAGACAAGTTCCCGTTTCTGCTGTTGACACTATCCTTTACCTTCATTATACATATCCTTATTTCCTATATCGTCAATACATCGTTCGGATATACATTGCGCAGTTTGAGTGAAGATGAGCTTTATACAGCCTCAATCGGGAAAAACATCTATTTATCCAAATTGACCGTATTTACATTAAGTGGAATGATTGCAGCAATCCCGGGTGTCTTGTATGCCTATTATATTTCATATATTGATCCCAGCAGTTTTACCATAAACGAGTCTATCTTTATCCTATCCATTGCCATTATTGGAGGCTTCAGGAACTTGAAGGGCTCTTTTCTTGCCTCCTGCTTCTTAATCCTTTTACCTGAATTACTAAGTTTTGCGGGGCTACCTAACTCCATATCTGCGAATATCAAACAGATTATATATGGGACGGCGCTTGTTCTTATAATGATAAAGTCATTGAAATCACAAAAGTAAGTTCAAATAAAAAGAAGAGTGAACAAGCCACCGAAAACGGAAGAAAGAAAGGATATGCAGGATCGTTTACAACAGATGCCAGGACGCCAATTGACAGAGGATGTCTCTTAACCGCTACTCGTAAAAGTGAACCAAAAGATTCACTTTTACGAGTAGTTTTATTTTTTACATGACAATTTTATTTCCCGAATATGAAAACCTACACTTTACACTTTTACAAGATTTTACTGTTTTTAATGGTATGTCCCATCACAGCATCAGGTACACCCCTGCCTGATAGCCTGCTGACCAGGGAGCATATCTATGAATACACCTTCTCCGATACGGCAAAGGCCGCACGGATTATCGATCTGATGCGCGAACGCCGTCTGGCACCGGAACACGTGTTGGACATAGCGGAAGGTGACCAGGTCATCGACAGATTTACGGTGATTATCCTCCAGCATGAAACCGACCATCTCGACGGTCATCTTTTCACCGATCTGCTCTTGCCGGACGAGAACAACCGAAACACTGTTCCAGAAATACTGAATATGGATAAATAGCTGATATTGATGATAAAAAGTGTGTCCCTACAAGCGAAAATCCTTTTCGGATATCTGGTTTTAATGGCGGTCATCATCGGCATGGCTGCCATTCTTCTCCATGAACGTGCAAGGCTTCGTGAACTGGAAACCGGTATCGTAGAAATCCGCCAGGTGCGGGGTGAACTATCCGAGATACACCGCAATATAACAGTTTTGGCCTCATTAGGCGAGAGCGTTATCGCTTGGGAGGACGAGGACTACCGTGCCTACCGGACGAGGCGGCTGAGAGTGGATTCCCTGCTACAAGTCTTGAAAATCGACAACGACAACATGATAGATGCCAATCAGATAGACACGCTTCGGGGGCTGCTGTCAAGCAAGGAAGCGCACCTGCACCAGATCATGCAGGTGTTCCATCGGCAAGACAAAGCCGACAGCCTGCTTGTCAATCATCTGCCCGAAGCTGCCCGGCAAGCGATACAACCACGTACCGTCGTACAAAAGAAGAAAGGCATCGCAGGACTGTTCGGCGGCAAGGAAACGGTGCAAGTGCCCGCGTCTCCCGACAGGCTCCGCTCGCTGAACGAACAGCTTATCGCCCTGCAAACGGAGAGAATACGCAATATGGAGGGCTACACCGACAGCCTGCGTATCCGTAACAAGGATTTGAACCGGAAACTCTTCGCCTTGCTCGGAAGCATTAACGATCATGCGCAAGATACCTTCCGAAATAGGGAACAATATATTGCGCGATCGCACAATAGTTCCACCGCCATCATCACAAGGCTGATAGTCGCGGCAATCGTCCTGCTGGTATTCTCGAACCTGATTATCCACAAGCATCTGAAACGGGATGTAAAGCTCAGGGACAAGATGAAAGGTATCATAGACAAGAACAATGAACTGCTGGAAACACGCAAGAATATCATCCTTACCATCTCGCACGATATACGCGCCCCGCTGAATATCATCAACGGCAGCGCGGAACTGGCGGCAGATACCCGTGACAGGAAAAGGCGGAACCATCATCTGGCCAATATAGGAATCGTGTGCAGGCATATCCTACACCTTTTGAACAATCTGCTGGATGTGTACCGCCTTAACGAATCCAAGGAGACATGCAACAACGTACCGTTCAGCCTGAACGATTGGTTGGAGCGCATAGCCACCGGCTTTTCCAATGTGGTGAACAATAAAGGCATTCTTTTTCTTTGCGATTTCAAGGATACGGATGTCGTGCTTCACGGTGACATAGACCGTATCGCACAAATCATAGACAACCTGCTGGCGAATGCAGTCAAGTTCACGGATAGCGGAACGATACGTTTCAATGCCGCCTACAAAGACGGAAATCTCTCTTTGGAAATAAAGGACACAGGCATAGGTATGGACGAAGATACATTGTCACGCATATTCCGCCCGTTCGAACGTCTGGCCTCGGAAATGAACGCCGACGGCTTCGGGCTGGGACTCCCTATCACGAAAGGGTTGGTCAATCTTTTAGGCGGAAAAATAGATGTCGAAAGCGCACCCGGGCATGGAAGCACTTTCCGGGTATCGTTGCCATTGCCGGTTTCCGATGAAAGGATAGAACACGAGGCATCGGCATTGCCGGCGACATTCTCGTTGCCCCAAAGCGTCCTTGTCATCGACAACGACCGTCTGCAACTGGAAATCGTCAAGGAGATGCTGGAGCGTAACGGTGTGTCCTGTACCGTCTGTTTCAACGCCAGGGAACTCGTGAAGGAGATGCGCAAGCGGGATTACGACCTGCTACTGTCAGACATACAGATGCCGGGAACCAACGGTTTCGGGATATTGAATCTGCTGCGCAATTCCAATATCGGCAACTCACGCACGATTCCCGTCATAGCCATGACGGCAAGAGGCGACCGGGAAAAGGAAGCTTTCACCGGCAGCGGCTTTGCCGACTGCGTTTACAAGCCCTTTTCGATGAACGAACTGCTGAATACCATATCCGCTGTTATATCCCATACAGAACCGGAAGAACCTTGCGCTCCCGATTTCGACACATTCACGGCGGATGTCCGGGACAAGCAGAAGCTGCTCCGGACGTTTATTTCCCAATCCAACCGGGATATAAAGGATCTCCGGTCTGCTATGGGAACCGGAGACAGAGCCGCATTACGGGAAATCGCCCACAAGATACAGCCCTCATTGGAACTGTTACAGTCCTACGGGCCGTTTTACGATTTCCGGGAAGTGCTGAAAGACGAGACAGCCGGTAAGGATGTCATTGAAGAATACACGAGACGGATTATAAAACATATCTCCATGCTGGTAACGGAAGCGGAGAACACCATAAACAGAATAGCCCATGAAACGGAGAATACTGATAGTTGAAGACAATGTAAGCCTTTCGCAGCGGCAGAAGGACTGGTTCGCGCAGGCAGGGTACGATGCGATGACCGCCATGAACGAACCGATAGCCCGTGCGTTGATACGCAAACACCAATTCGACCTGATCCTGTCAGATGTCCGGCTGCCGGAAGGCAACGGCATCTATTTGCTGGAATGGCTTAAAAAGGAGAAAAGGGACATACCTTTCATCATAACCACGGAATACGTGTCGGTCCCGGACGTGGTACGCACCATCAAACTGGGAGCGAAAGACTACCTGCCCAAGCCGGTACACAGGGAACACCTGCTTGAACTGGCGGAAGAGATATTCCGTCCGCTCGCGACTGTCCGCACGAAACCGAAAGACCTGTTCAGGCGTACCTGCCCCAAAATACTTGAGGTGGAAAGATTTGCGAGGTTAGTCGCCCCCTCGGACATGTCAGTGCTTATACTCGGTGCCAACGGTACGGGCAAGGAGTCCGTAGCCCAAAGCATCCACGAAAACAGCGAGCGTGTGGGAATGCCGTTCGTGGCAGTCAATTGTAGCATCCTGCCACGTGATCTTGCCCCCTCCATGCTGTTCGGGCATGAGAAAGGGGCTTTCACGGGTGCGGATGCGGCCAAGCCCGGTTTCTTCGATATGGCAAAAGGCGGTACGCTGTTCCTGGACGAAATCGGAACGATGTCGTTCGAGATACAGTCCATGCTGCTGCGGGTATTGCAGGAGAACATCTACATGCCTATAGGCGGTCAAAAGGAAAAGGTCGCGGACGTGAGAGTGGTAGCCGCCACGAACGAGAACATGGAACGGGCGATTAAAGAAGGAAAATTTCGGGAAGACCTCTACCACCGCCTCTGCGAGTTCGAGATACGGCAACCCTCTCTGGCGGAATGTCCGGGCGACATCCTGCCTTTGGCCGAATTTTTCCGTGAACGCTTCTCGAAGGAACTCAAACGGGACACACGCGGCTTTTCCGACGATGCCATATACCGCCTGCACTCCTATTCCTGGCCGGGCAATGTCAGGGAGTTGCAGAACATGGTAAAGAGAGCCGTGCTGCTCGCGGAAACCCCGTTGCTGGAGATGAAAAATTTGGTGCATGGAAATCCATCCGACGATTCGGAGAAGGATACAATGCCGGTCATAGTCCCGTTGAAAAACGAAGATGTAGAGAAAGAATCCATCATCAAAGCCCTGCAAGCGTGTAACGGACACCGTGAACAGGCGGCGCGGCTGCTGGGAGTAAATCCGGCGACCTTGTACCGCAAGATGAAGAAATACGGAATAAAATAGTTTTCAATATGAACGATAATTCGTACATTTGCAAAAGATTGGACGGTTCATAGAACCGTGCCGGTTCTAAACATAGAAGATAACGGCGGAGGCGCAGAACTTCCGCTGATTATATAACATAAGGGCGCAAGCTTCTCGGACAGGAATCTGGTACATTCGAATTGGAAAGAGAATGATTGCGTAATACTTATGCTATGCTCTGTCATAGCGTGGTGTTGCGTATTCTCTTTCCAGGCTTTACCAGAGCCTCTGTCTGAGTACGTGGCTACCACGCTTCTTTTTTAGACAGGTATGGCAACAATACAAATCATAACGGCTGTGACATTGGACGGTTATCTCCCCGACAAGGACGAGGAACTGTTGCAATGGGTCAGGACGGACCGGCAAGGTTTTCCGTTCTGGCACGAAAGGAGTACCTTCACACTGTTTCCCGGCTATCCCATGCTGGATTTGATTTGTGAGAAGGACGAGAAAGACGCCTCGTTCATCTACACGGCGGAAATATCCGACAGGGAAAGCCTCGGCTTGCTGCACGGGCTGACCATTTACCACCTTATCGACGAAATCGTCATCTACATTCTTCCTCTGATATACGGGAAAGGCATCGTCTGCCTGCAACAGCTCCCCGCCAGCCGCTGGAAACTCCATCGGTCTAAAACTTTCAAAAACGGGATTACCCGTATCATTTACCGCAAATCCTCGCGATAGTCCATTGCATCCTGCAAGGAAATCTCGCATTTTGCAAGATTCCCGGAATCATCATTTTTACATCATTATTTTTTATTCCGCTGATATACAATGTTATATCGGTGCTTCTTGGTGTCTAACGGTGTCATTGGTACGCTGTTGGTCTTATAATATGATATAACCTGTTGCGCAACAAGGTGTAAGCAAACGATTATTTACACTAAAAACAGATTAGTCATGTTACAGATAAACAGTGAGACCGCCCACGGGATGTTCGCCCAAATCATGGAACGGTTCGACAAGATAGAGCGGGTATTGGAGCGTATGAACAAGCTGAAGGATTGTCTGGACGGTGACACGCTCTTGGACAACTACGACCTGTGCCAGCTGCTCGGCATCACCAAGCGCACGCTGGCTCGTTACCGCCAGAAGAAGCTCGTGACCTATTACATGATTGACGGGAGGACCTACTACAAGGCATCCGAAGTGGAGGCTTTCCTCAACCAGAAAGGCAAGTCATTGCCGGCGAGATTCAGACTCCAGACAAATGTTTAATTAAAAAATAGAGCAGGAATTATGGAACTTATATGTATCGACAAACAGACTTTTGAAGAACTGCGTGTCCGCTTTTGCGAGTTCGAGGAACGGGTGACACGGATATGCCGTCCGGTTGAAGATCTCGGCCTGAAAAACTGGTTGGATAACCAGGAGGTGTGCGATGTGCTTCGCATCAACAAGAAGACCCTTCAAGCGTACCGGACCAAAGGTCTGCTGCCTTTCAGCCGCATTAAAAACAAACTTTTCTACAAGCCGGAAGATGTACGCAGATTGTTGGAATTGAATTATCACCCTTTAATAAAAAGCAAGTTATGAGTTATCATTTCATAGACAAGAAAGACCCCCGCATCGACGTGATGTTTCAGGGGATAGAGAAAATGGAGAAAATGCTTTCGGCAATGGAGGACATACCGAAATCCCTCTTCAATGGTGAACGCTTCCTTACGGACGAGGAACTTTCCAAAGTCCTGCGGGTAAGCAGGCGCACATTGCAGGAGTACCGCACATTCGGGATCATCCCTTATTACATGGTGCAGGGAAAGGCCCTCTACAAGGAATCGGATATATTGAAGATTCTGGACGATGCTTACAAACGGTGCCGCGAGGAACAACGCTGGGTATAGCACCGTATAATTACAGGAACGGAGAAACGACCTTCATTTTCAGAAGACTATTTCTCCGTTCTTTTCATTCCATTTTATACCATTCATGCGGTTTCCATTATCCTTTTCCGTTTTTTCCTGACGGTGAAATCTTCTTCACAAAGGTCAATCCCGTTGCCGAAGCCCGTTGACCTCAACCGTTTCATATCCTCGTCCACCTTCGTGTCCGTTACCTGTGCGTAAATCTGCGTGGTGGAAATGGAGTTGTGTCCCATCATGCGGCTTACCGTCTCTATCGGTACACCGAGCGAGAGGGTGATGTGGGTCCCGAAATTATGCCTGGCCTGATGGTAGGTCAAATCAAATCCATAGACCTTCCCCAACTCTCTTGTAAGCAGGATAAAATAGCCGCGACCGTAAATGTTGAACACCTTGTCACCGGTTCTTTGGCTGCGGTATTTCTCTATGATCTGAAGGGGGATATCCAGCAGGCGGACAGACGAAAGCGTATCCGTCTTTTGTCTGTGGATATGAATCCACCATATACCGTCTTCTGTCTGTGTAATGTCATTGACCGACAGTTTTTTCAAATCCGCATATGCCAGTCCGGTGAATGTGGAGAAAATGAACATGTCCCTCACGAATTGCAGTTGCGGTTTTTCCACGGGAGTCGTCATCAGGGTTTTCAAATCCTCCAATTTCATGTGGCGGCTCTTTCTTTTGGGCAGTTCGGGATGCAGGCGACAATATGGGTCGCGGCGCAGTGTACCCTGGCTCACCGCCCGCATCGTGAGCTTCTTCAGACGGTACAGATGCTCATGCACGGTCTTGGGCTTCAGGCTACGGCTGGTACGCAGGAACACCTCGAAGTCGTCATAGAACACTCTGTCAAGGCTTCGCAGTGTCACATCCTCCACGCCCTTCTTTTCTTGGATGAACGCGAAAAGATGCTTGTAGGAACGCATATAGGAGTCGTATGTTTCCTGTATGCGGTCTATCCCGATACGTTTCTTGAACTCCTCGTTATGTTCACGGAAAAGGGCGAGCAGGGTAAGCGGTTTTTGCCCGATACCCTTGACCGCGTTCTTGACCAGCTCCGCCGTGATGAAGCCCAGGCTGTTCTTTATCCGGTCGTAATGCCCGGTAATCTCCCGTGTCAGGTCATCTATGGCACGGTTCACTGTAACGGCATTCTCGCTCCGCCCGTCGGCACGCCCTTTTTCAGGGTTCCAGATGACCGGATTGACCGAAACCTTCGTTCCTATCTGTGCAGATTCGGCATCTATGCTCACCTTGCACAACAGCTGGCACATCCCGTCCTTGCGGACTTTCGTGCGGTTGATATAGAACAATACGGCAAATGTACTGCGCCGTTTGACATTTTGTTTTTCAGTATTCTTTTCCATAATTCTTGCTTTTTAAGGGGTTATCAAATGACGACGGAGAAGCGTTCCGATATCTTCCGGTTCAGAACCCTTGTATCGGCATCTATCTTGTCATCGGTTACTTTCGCGTAAATCTGTGTGGTCTCAATCTGGCTGTGCCCGAGCATCTTGCTGACCGTTTCAAGAGGGACACCGTGCGAGAGCGTGATTTCCGTGGCGTAGGTATGCCGCCCGGCATGAAATACCAGCGGACGGTTGATGTTGCATATCCGGGCAATCTCTTTCAGGTAAAGGTTCAGCATGGAATTGCAATACATAGGAAGCAGTTTGCCATCGGGTGCGGTATCACGGTACTTATTCAAGATCTGTAGCGGCAAGTCCAGCAAGGGTATCTCAAATTCCACCTTGGTTTTCTGCCGGGCACTCTTAATCCACCATGTGCCGTCTTCCGCGAGTGAAAGGTTCTCCTTTGTCAGCAGGCGCATGTCCCCGTATGGAATACCGGTGTAGCAGGAGAACAGGAACATGTCACGGACATGGTAGAGGGTCTGCCTGTGGAGCGGGGTGGTCATAATCCGGTGCAGTTCCTCTGCTGTAAGATACTTCTGTACGGCTTTCGGACGCACCGGCTCGTAGCCTAAGAACGGGCTGGCGGTAATGATGCCGTCTGCGATGGCCTCGCCGACTACGGTTTTCAGCTGGACGGTCAGGTTGATGATCGTTCCGGGAGCGAGATTCCGTTCTGTCCGAAGGTATAAATCGTACTTGTCGATGAAAGAACGGTCCAGAGCGGAAAACGGGATGTCCGACAGTCTGTATTGTACTTGCAAGAATTCCGCGATATGGTTGTAGGCGTTGCGATAAGCCTTCAGGCTCCCTTCCGTGCGGTTTATCCCCACGCGCTTTTCAAAATTGCCGATGAATTGCCTGAAATAGCTCAGGAGCGTTTCCTGCTCGCTGGCCATTCCGAGCAATATGCCTTTCACCTCATCGGCCGTCACACCGTCACGGACAGCCGACTGTTCCATGTATATACTCAATGCCATCGCACGGATTTCATCCAGCCGGTTGTTGATTTCCTTTGCCGCCACGCTCTTGCCTGACGCTCGTCCCGAAGCCCAGCGGGATTGCGGAACTCTCATCTTCACACTGAATGCCGCCTCGGAGTATTTCCCGATGTTCAGCTTCGCCATCACGGGGCAGTTCCCGTCGGCATCCGCCTCGCTCTTTTTCAGGTAGAACGAAACCTTTACATTTGCCTGATTCATAATCAATTCCTTTGTTTGCAAAATTATTATATGCAGAGCAAATGAATGGCATGAAAAACATAGCGGAACGAAGAATAAGGCCCCTCGGCTTGTAAACAAAGCCTATATTTTTTTCTAATGCGGAAAAATATGACTAAGTTTGCATCAACAGACATAGCAAAAACAGCGTTCTTTGCTATGGTAAACAGGATATAAAACGAGATTCGGGAGCAATTTCCAAACCTCTTTTTCAATCCTGAAAAAGGCAACGGATAGGTAGCGATTCGTTATCCTAACTCCCCCAAAAACGGCCAAAAGCCATAAATGGAAGAATCTGGTACAAAACCACATATCCCTTTCGGTTTCAAACACTTTGCATTATTTTCTCTAAAGCCATCCGTATATGAGCGAGTTTCTATATCTTTGTCCTATAACTACTAAAACAAGGAATGTTATGTTTGCTAAAGAAACGTATGTGCAGCGCAGGGCCCAGCTGAAAAAAACGATAGGCTCCGGAGTGTTACTGTTTTTGGGTAACGATGAACAAGGTTTGAACTATGAGGACAATACTTTCCGTTACCGCCAGGATTCCACTTTTCTCTACTATTTTGGCTTGTCGTTTGCCGGGCTGTCAGCTCTCATCGACATAGATGAAGATAAAGAAATCATTTTTGGCGATGAGCTGACCATCGACCATATTGTCTGGATGGGTACCCAGCCCACCCTTCACGAAAAGGCTTCTGCTGTGGGAATTTCCGAAACCCGTCCTTTTGCCGACATCGTCGGTTATCTGCACAAGGCTGTACAGAAGGGACAGACCATCCATTATTTGCCCCCTTATCGTGCCGAGCATAAGTTGAAACTGATGGACTGGCTGGGTGTTCCTCCGGCACGTCAGGAAGGGTCTGTGCCGTTTATCCGTGCGGTGGTGGCACAGCGCAACTACAAGTCGGCAGAAGAAATAGCGGAAATAGAAAAGGCATGCGACGTGACTGCTGACATGCACATCACCGCAATGAAGGTGCTTCGTCCGGGCATGTACGAATACGAGGTTGTGGCCGAAATGAACCGTATCGCCGAGATGAACAACTGCGAGCTGTCTTTTGCCACGATTGCTACTGTCAACGGCCAGACTTTGCATAACCACTATCATGGAAATAAAGTAAAGCCGGGCGACCTCTTCCTGATTGATGCCGGCGCCGAGCTTCCTTCGGGTTACTGTGGCGACATGTCGTCCACCGTGCCTGCGGACAAAACTTTTACTCCACGCCAGCGTGCCGTTTACGAAATCCAGAACGCCATGCATCTGGAGTCTGTTAAAGCGCTTCGCCCGGGCATTCCCTATATGGAGGTATACGAGCTTTCCGCCCAAGTGATGGTGGAGGGGCTGAAAGAGCTGGGGTTGATGAAGGGCAATGCCGAAGATGCCGTGCGCGAAGGGGCGCATGCCTTGTTTTATCCCCATGGACTGGGCCATATGATGGGGTTGGATGTGCACGATATGGAGAACCTGGGTGAGCTCTGGGTAGGCTATGACGGTCAGCCCAAGAGTACGCAGTTCGGCCGCAAGAGCCAGCGTCTTGCCATCCCTCTGGAACCGGGCTTTGTGCATACGGTTGAGCCGGGCATCTACTTCATCCCCGAGCTGATTGACTTATGGAAAGGAGAGAAGAAGTTCATGGACTTCATCAACTACGATAAGGTGGAAGAATACCGCAATTTCGGCGGCATCCGTAATGAGGAGGATTATCTGATTACCGAAACGGGAGCACGTCGCTTGGGCAAGAAAATTCCACTGACACCGGAAGAGGTGGAAGCGTTGCGTTGACAACCACATCCTTAATATACACAGAGAGCCGTTTGTCCCGATAATGCCGGTGGCAAGCGGCTCTCAAATTTAGGGGTCATACAGATTGTATTATGTATGGTTTATGCGTGCAGTTCCAGTACGAACCGTGCTCCCTTGTTGTAGCTGCTGTCTAGTGTCAAGCTGCCGTTCATCTTGGTGGCAATCAGTGAGCAGATGGGGAGTCCCAGGCCGTCGCCTTGCGTCAGGTCTTTCACTTCGGTGAAAGGCTTGAAGATGTTTTCGCGTTGCTCCTCGGGGATACCGCAACCGGTGTCGCTGATGATGAACTGGTGGGTGTGCGCACCACGTTTCTTGAAGTCCAGCCATATTTTTCCTCCAGCAGGGGTGTACTCGGCGGCGTTTTCCAACAAATGCAGCAAGACGCGTTCCAGTTGCTCAGGGTTGATTTTCACATTCAATTTGGGGGCATTCACGGTCAGGGTGACATCTTCTTGTGTCATTCCTTTGATTTTGTCCATGATGCCTTCACAGAAAGTGGAGATATTCTTCTCCTGCACTTCGTAGGGTTCGGACAAGGTGGTTTCCAATTCGGACAGTTCCTGGATATGGTTGGAGAATGCATGCAGGGCTTTTACGCCCGGCAGTGAGGCGTCGAGCGTGTCCAGTGTCGGTTCCATTTGGGCGGAAATGTTCTGGATAAATTTGGTTTTCAGCTCATTGTGCTCATTAGCAATGCTGATGGCCTTCTTCTGTTTACGGGTGAGGATGATGAAACGCAGCAATATGATGGCGCCGAATACCAGTGCGGCGGCAAGGATGGCGGCGAGTATGCAAAGCCCGATGATGATGTACTGCTTGGCGCTTAGGGAATCATCTTTCTCCTGGATAGTGGCCAGGCTTTCATCATATTTCTTCTTCAGGGCGTTCAGTTCCTCTTGGGCGGTAAGCGCCTTTACGGAGTCGGTCCATAGGATGTACTTGTCGTAGGTGCGTGCCACCAGTCCGGCATTGTTTGCTTTGCGGGCGATACTGATAAGAGTCTTGTAGCATTCGTCTACTTTGGCGTAGTTCTTCTGTTCCTTATATTGCCCTATCAGGCGGTTGGTAGCCGCATCACCTTGTGTGTTCATGCCGAAGGTGTAGTAATAGTTGGCCTGCGTATAAAGCAGGTCGTTGCTCAGAGAGTCGTTGTGAGAGGCTTTGGCGGTCTCTTCCAGTTTGGTCAGCTGTTCCTTGGCACGTGCGGGATTTTTCAGGTTGATGTACATCTGCAGGCGTTCCTTGTTGATGCGGAAACGTAGGTTGGGCATGGCCTTGCCCGTTTTCTGTTCGCCGGTTGCCACCACTTGCTCGGCACCGCGCAGCAGTTCAAAAGCTTCTTTATAGTAATTCTCCCGATGGTAGAGGGCGCTGGCATTGACGCCGCATTCCACTGCCTGGGCATACTTGTCTTGCGTGGCAAAGGCATTGTAGGCTTGCAGGAATAGATAGCGGGCTTTGATATATTCTTTTTTCGTAAGATTTTCTTGTGCTTGTTTCATCAATTCGTCTGCACGGTTTTGCGCATGGAGTTGAGTAAAGATGCAGAAAGTCGCTAAGAGAAGTATCGAAATAATTTTTTTCATGTGTACGTTTGTTTTATTTGCTCACAAAGTTAGAATAAAAACTTAGTATTTGAAGCTACTGCCTCCTAAAAATTCTCTCAATAAGGATGTCGGTGGAATTTCTTTGTCCTGCACGGGGGTGAAATATTTGATGAATTTCAGCAACCGGTAGGCTTCTGCGTATTCCGGACAGTTCCGTGGAACACTGGTAAGGATGGGCTCTGCGTGGCAGCGGAGCACGGCGAATTCGAACAAGAGGGCGGAGTTGAACATAACGTCGGCATTTTCCTGGTAGGGGAATATCCATTTGTCCTCGCCGGCACGTACACTGGGCCAGCGTGAAATGGTCTCTTGTGCCGAGTAGCCGCGGTAGTTGAAGTCGCGGATGATGCGGCGCAGCAGGCGGTTGTCCGTGGTGGGAATCCAGTTGTGGTCGTCCAGCGAGATGGTGGTCAGGGCAGATACATAAATCTTGTATTTGCTGGCGGCGGGAATCTGTGGTGTCAGTTCAGGGTTCAGGGCATGGATTCCTTCCAGGATGAGGATGGTATGCTCGTCGATGCGCAGCTTGTCTCCCTTGTACTCTTTCTTCCCGAGGTTGAAGTTGAAGCGGGGCAGCTCCACTTCTTCGCCCCGGAGCAATGCTTGTAATTGGGTGTTGAAGAGCTCAAGGTCGAGGGCATAGAGCGATTCGTAATCGTAATTGCCGTTCTCATCGCGCGGGGTGTCTTCACGGTCTACGAAGTAGTTGTCCAGCGAGATGGGGTAAGGACGCAGGCCGTTGGTCATCAGCTGCACGCTGAGGCGTTTGCTGAAAGTGGTTTTTCCGGAAGACGAGGGGCCGGAGATGAGCACGAGCTTCACCCGGTTTCCGTTTTCGCCGCGGTGGTAGATGTCATCGGCAATCTGGGCTATCTTTTTTTCCTGCAGGGCTTCGGCCACGTTGATGAGGTCGGTGGCATGGCCTTCCTCGCAAGCCATGTTGAAGTCGCCTACGTTGCCCAGTCCCATAATGTAGTTCCAGCGCAGGTGTTCCTTGAATACGTCGAGCATTTTCTCTTGTTTCACCACTTCTTCCAGGACATCGGGGTTTGCCCGGTTGGGGATGCGTAGCAGCAGGCCGTCGTAATACTTCACGATATCGAACAGCCAGATGTATCCGGTACTGGGCAACAGGTTGCCGTAGTAGTAGTCTACGGTGTCGCCCAATGTGTAATAATAGGTATATAGCGAGCCGGAAGTTTCCAGCAGCTTCACTTTGTCGTTCATGCCCCGTTCGTTGAAGATGCGTACAGCCTCGGTGGTGTGGCATTCTACACGGTGGTAGGGGATGTTCTCGGCAATGATTTCCTGCATCCGCTTCTTGATGGCTGCCACATCTTCCAGCTCTATGGGGCGGCCGATGCGCAGGTTGCAGAAGTAACCTTTGGATACCGGATGCTCTACGAACAGTTTTCCTTCCGGAAACAGCTCGCTGACAGCTTTGTAAAGAATGAAGCAGAGGGAACGGACATAGGTGCGCATACCTGAGGAGTCGCGTATGTCGAGAAATTCTACATCCTTATTGTTGTATACACGGAAATTCAGCCCTTCGGAACGGTTGTTGACCTTTGCACTGACTACCTGATAGGGGAAATTTAGATTAAAACCGTAATAAATATCCAAAAGTGAGCTCCCTATAGGGAATTCTTTAGAAATATTATTATTTTTGCAACAAATTTGTAACATGTGTTTCATGATGTCTCGTTTTTAGTGGGTTGACACGTTAAATATAGGACATTATAACACGTGAAGGAATGAAACACCTTAAATAATTAAAGATGGAATATTCTTTTTATGATTTTTTAAAGCTACTCGGCTCATTGGCACTGTTCCTTTACGGAATGAAGATTATGAGTGAGGGGCTTCAAAAATTTGCCGGTGACAGACTGCGGAAGATATTGACCGCAATGACAACCAACAGAGTGACCGGTGTGTTAACGGGCGTGCTGATTACAGCACTTGTACAATCTTCTTCTGCAACTACGGTGATGGTTGTGAGTTTTGTCAATGCAGGGTTGTTAACGCTTTCACAGTCCATAGGTGTCATAATGGGTGCCAATATCGGTACGACTGTTACAGCATGGATTATTTCAGCTTTAGGCTTCAAGGTGGACATTGCCGCCTTTGCTCTTCCTCTTCTTGCTTTCGGCATTCCTCTCCTCTTCTCTCAAAAAAGTAACCGCAAGTCTGTCGGTGAATTTATTTTCGGTTTCTCATTCTTGTTCATGGGGCTTTCCTATTTGAAAAACAATGCTCCTGACTTGAGCCAAAATCCTGATATGCTGTCATTTGTGCAGGACTATACCGACATGGGCTTTATCTCCATACTTCTTTTTGTGGGTATCGGTACGGTGTTGACCATGATTGTGCAGGCATCTGCGGCAACTATGGCCATTACGCTTATTATGTGCGCCAACGGCTGGATTAGTTTCGAATTGGGGGCAGCACTGGTTTTGGGAGAGAATATCGGTACAACCATCACGGCAAACCTTGCGGCGCTGACCGGTAATACGCAGGCAAGGCGGGCTGCTTTGGCCCACTTGGTGTTCAATGTGTTTGGTGTGATATGGGTGTTGTGTCTTTTCACCCCCTTTACCGAGGCTGTGTCATGGTTCGTAGAGAACGTGATGGGTACTAAAGATCCGGCTGTGGCCGTATCCTTCAAGCTTTCGGCATTCCATACTTGCTTCAATATCTGCAACGTGCTGATATTGATATGGTTCGTGAAGTTTATCGAACGTACGGTCTGTGCCATTATTCCAATGAAGGAGCAGGACGAGGAATATCGCTTGCGTTTTATCTCGGGCGGTATGCTTTCTACGGCAGAGCTGTCCATCCTGCAGGCAAGCAAGGAAATACATCTTTTTGCCGAACGTACCCGCCGTATGTTCGGAATGGTGCAGGACTTGCTGCATACGGAGAAGGATGATGATTTCAACAAAGTGTTCAGCCGTGTGGAAAAGTACGAGAATATCAGTGACAGCATGGAGCTGGAGATTGCCAATTATCTGAATCAAGTGTCCGAAGGGCGCCTGAGTTCGGAAAGTAAGTTGCAGATACGTGCCATGCTGCGTGAAGTGACGGAGATAGAGAGCATCGGCGACAGCTGCTATAATCTGGCACGTACCATCAACCGCAAGCGCCAGACCAACCAGGATTTCACCGAGAAGCAGTACGAGCATATCCATTTCATGATGAAGCTGACGGATGATGCCTTGGAGCAGATGATTGTCGTGGTGGAACATCCGGAGCATGCAGGCGCGGATGTGAACAAGTCCTTTAATTTGGAGAACGAAATCAATAATTACCGCAATCAGCTGAAGAACCAGAATATCTTGGATGTGAACAACAAGGAATATGATTACCAGATGGGTGTTTACTATATGGACATCATTGCGGAATGTGAAAAGCTGGGCGACTATGTGGTGAATGTAGTGGAGGCCAGCAGCGATATAAAAGAAAAGAAAGCGTCTTAGGACGCTTTCTCAAATTCTTCTTTGCCTACTCCGCACAAGGGGCAAACCCAATCTTCGGGAAGGTCTTCGAAAGATGTTCCCGGTTCTATTCCATTTTCAGGGTCGCCCAATTCAGGGTCATAGACATAATCGCATACAGTGCAAATGTACTTTTCCATAAATTTCTTTTTTTAGGTTTATTCTCTTATAATAACGTTTAAAAGCCCTTTTTGTTCTATTGTTGAACAAAAATAGTTTATTTTTGTTCTCTATTAAAACAACATTTTATGAAAATGACCGACAAGCTGTTCAGGGCGATTATGCGGAATCTGCACGCCTATGTACTGCTGATAAACCGCGACTTCACTGTATTCTACACCAATTACTACGATATTACCGGAGCTGTAAAGCCTGCCGAAACCGGACGGGTAGGAGATATTCTGCGCTGTAACAATGCCTTGTCGGCAGCAGGAGGTTGCGGCACTCACGATTTGTGTGAGCACTGCCCCGTGCGGAATGCCATAGAGAATGCCTTTGTGGTGCAGAAGAACTTCACGGATTTGGCAGCTATTCTGAATCTTAGGGATAGCGAAGGCAGAACTACAGAATGCAATGCTTATGTTTCCGGCGAGTATATGGAGATTGAGGACCGCGACTGCATGGTGATTACCGTGCATGACATTACCCGACTGAAACAAGTGGAAGCTGAATTGAAACTGGCACGTGAGAAGGCAGAGAATGCCGACCGCTCCAAATCGGTGTTCCTGGCGAATATGAGCCATGAAATCCGTACCCCGCTGAACGCAATTGTCGGATTCTCGGAATTGCTGGCCTCTGCATCGACAGACGAGGAGAAGACACAGTTCCTGGAAATTGTGCAAAGTAACAATGAAATGCTGCAACAGCTGATTGCTGATATTCTGGACCTCTCGAAGATAGAAGCCGGAACATTGGAATTTGTGTTCTCGGATGTGGACATCAACCAGATGATGTTCGATTTGGAACAACAGTTCCGTATGCGGGTGGCCGAGTTGGGTAGTGGAGTGCAGATTGTCCGGGAGGCTTCTGAGAAGGAATATACCATGCATACAGACAGAAACCGGCTTGCACAAGTGGTATCCAATTTTATGACGAATGCCCTGAAGTTCACCCAGGAAGGCAGTATTACCCTCGGATTCAGACCCTATGAGGAAGGTCTCTATTTCTACGTAAAAGACACGGGAACCGGTATTCCCCAGGAAAAGTTGCCACATGTTTTTGAACGTTTCGTCAAGCTGAAGCAGGAAAAGAACGGTACCGGACTGGGACTCTCCATTTGCCAGACCATTGTCCGCAAATTGGGGGGCGAAATAGGCGTGGAATCGGAAGAAGGGGCAGGTTCGACTTTCTGGTTCACATTGCCGTGGGAGCCTGCAACCAGACCGAAACTGGTGAGGGAAAAAGAGAATCAATGACAGTCAATTAATCACTAATCATTATATAGGTATTGTTTTCCCGGATTATTATTGTATTTTTGCGTTCCAAAATTAAACCTAAAGACTTGCATGACTGCAATAAAGGATGATTATTATCATGTCGGACTGACCGACGAACAAGTGCGGAAGAGCCGCGACGAACATGGAGTAAATTTATTGACGCCTCCTAAACGGCCTTCCTTATGGAAATTGTATCTGGAGAAGTTTGAGGACCCCGTAGTAAGGGTATTGCTGGTTGCCGCTCTGTTTTCTTTGATTATTTCCATTGTAGAGAATGAATATGCCGAGACTATCGGCATTATAGTAGCCATTCTGCTGGCTACCGGTATCGGTTTCTTCTTTGAGTATGATGCCGGAAAGAAGTTTGACCTGCTGAATGCAGTGAACGAAGAAACTTTGGTGAAAGTAATTCGTAACGGACATGTGCAGGAGATTCCCCGTAAAGATGTAGTGGTGGGTGATATAGTGGTGCTGGAAACCGGTGAAGAGGTTCCGGCGGACGGTGAATTGCTGGAAGCCATTTCCCTGCAAGTGAACGAATCGAATCTGACCGGTGAGCCGGTAGTGACGAAAACTACCGTAGAAGCTGACTTTGACGAAGAGGCTACGTATGCTTCCAACCGCATTTTGCGCGGTACAACGGTGGTGGACGGACATGGCACCATGCGTGTGGAGGCTGTGGGCGATGCTACGGAAATCGGTAAAGTGGCACGTCAAAGTACCGAACAGAATACGGAACCTACTCCGCTGAATATTCAGTTGACCAAATTGGCCAATCTGATTGGAAAGATTGGCTTTTCCGTAGCGGGTCTGGCTTTTCTCATTTTCTTTGTAAAGGATGTGGTACTGGTCTATGATTTTTCTTCATTCCATACCTTCCGTGATTGGCTGCCGGCCTTGCAGGCTACTTTGCAATACTTTATGATGGCAGTTACCCTGATTGTGGTGGCTGTGCCCGAAGGATTGCCGATGAGCGTGACACTCAGTCTGGCGTTGAACATGCGGCGTATGCTCTCCACCAACAATCTGGTGCGCAAGATGCATGCATGCGAGACGATGGGAGCCATTACAGTGATTTGTACCGACAAGACCGGGACATTGACCCAAAATCTGATGCAGGTGCATGAACCCAACTTCTATAGTTTGAAGAATAACGGGCAGCTGGGGAATGATGACCTCAGCAAGCTGGTAATGGAAGGTATCAGTGCTAACTCCACTGCTTTCCTGGAAGAAGAGGTGCCTGGCGAGAAGCCGAAAGGGGTGGGTAACCCCACGGAGGTGGCACTGCTGCTTTGGCTGAACAGCCAAGGATGCGACTATCTGGCGCTGCGTGAGAAAGCTACGGTTATCGACCAGCTGACTTTCTCTACGGAAAGAAAATTCATGGCTACTCTGGTGCAATCTCCCTTGATTGGGAAGAAGGTGCTGTATGTGAAGGGAGCTCCCGAGATTGTTTTGGGTAAATGCAAGGAGGTCATGTTGGACGGCAGGCGTGTGGATGCGGTGGAATACCGTTCTACAGTGGAGGCTCAGTTGCTCAACTACCAGAATATGGCTATGCGTACACTTGGCTTTGCATTCAAGATTGTGGATGATGCGGAAGCGTCTGATTGTGTGTCATTGGTTGCTGAAAATGACTTGTCATTCCTGGGTGTGGTTGCCATCAGTGATCCTATCCGCCCGGATGTGCCTGCGGCCGTTGCCAAATGCCAGTCGGCAGGTATCGGAGTGAAGATTGTGACGGGAGATACACCGGGTACAGCTACCGAGATAGCACGCCAGATTGGTCTGTGGAAACCGGAGGATACGGAAAAGAACCGCATTACGGGAGCTGCATTTGCCGAATTGACGGATGAGGAGGCATTGGACCGTGTGATGGACCTGAAGATAATGTCGCGTGCACGCCCCACAGACAAACAGCGTCTGGTGCAACTGTTGCAGCAGAAAGGTGCGGTAGTGGCTGTGACGGGTGACGGCACGAATGATGCTCCTGCGCTGAACCATGCGCAAGTGGGACTTTCGATGGGTACCGGAACCTCCGTTGCCAAGGAGGCCAGCGACATCACGCTGCTGGATGACTCCTTCAACAGTATAGGCACGGCCGTGATGTGGGGACGTTCTTTATATAAAAATATACAGCGTTTCATTGTTTTTCAGCTGACTATCAATTTTGTGGCTTTGTTTATCGTTCTCCTGGGCTCACTGGTGGGTACGACGCTTCCTTTGACCGTCACGCAGATGTTGTGGGTGAACCTGATTATGGATACGTTTGCGGCCCTGGCCCTGGCGTCCATTCCACCCAGTGAGAGCGTGATGAAGGAAAAGCCACGTAAGAGTACGGATTTCATTATAACCAAGTCCATGAGGTATTACATTCTGGGAATGGGGACTGCCTTCCTGGTGTTACTTATGGGAATGCTCTTCTGGTTTAACAGTGAGGAGGGAGGGATGACTACCTATCGGCTGACTGTGTTCTTCACATTCTTTGTTATGCTTCAGTTCTGGAACTTGTTCAATGCGCGTGTGTTCGGCACTTCGGACTCGGCGTTCAAGGGCATTTCCAAATCTTATGGCATGGAGCTGATTATACTTGCCATTTTGGGCGGACAGATACTGATTGTACAGTTTGGTGGAGCTGTGTTCCGCACAGTGCCGCTCGATTTTATGACTTGGATGACGATTGTCGTTTCTACCTCGTTTGTTTTGTGGATAGGTGAACTGGTTCGCCTTATCCGACGTTTAACACAGAAATAGTGATGAAAAGAAGAGGAATCAAGAACCTTATTATTGATTTTGGCGGAGTTCTGATTGATTTGGACCGCCAGCGCTGTTTAGAGAATTTCAGAAAGCTGGGATTGCCGGACGTGGAAGTCATGTTGGACCTCTATCACCAGCAGGATTTCTTCCAGAAATATGAAAAAGGGTTGATTACCAGTGCGGAGTTCCGGGAAGTGATTCGTGGAAAGATAGGGAAACCGGTGACTGATGCCCAGATAGATGACGCCTGGAACAGTTTCTTGGTGAGTATTCCTACCTTTAAATTGGATTTACTGTTGGAACTGCGCAAAAAATATGTGGTCTATCTGCTGAGCAACACCAATGAAATCCATTGGCAATGGTCGTGCCTGCACGCGTTTCGCTACAAGACTTTCCGTGCGGAGGACTTTTTTGAACATATCTATCTCTCTTATGAGATGAAGATGGCAAAACCGGATGCCGATATATTTCAGAAAGTACTGGATGAGACCGGTATTCTTCCCAACGAGACTCTTTTCATTGACGATTCTGAGGCCAATTGCCGGACAGCGGAGGCGTTGGGTATTTCTACCTATACGCCAAAGGCCCACGAGGATTGGAGACATGCAGTTGTTTTGTGAAACATCGGACATTGGTTCCCGTCCAAGTGTAGCCACTATCGGTTTCTTTGACGGAGTACATCGGGGACACCGCTACCTGATAGAGCAAGTGTGTGCGGTAGCTGCCGAGCGTGGGCTTGCTTCGTCGGTCGTGACTTTTCCGGTACATCCGCGTAAAGTGATGCAGGCCGATTATCATCCGAAGTTATTGACCACCTGTGATGAGAAAGTTTCCCTGCTAGCCAAGACTGGGGTGGATTATTGCATGATGCTTGATTTTACTCCTGAAATAGCCCGGCTTTCGGCACGGGAATTCATGTCCATACTGAAGGATCGCTATCAGATACAAGCTTTGGTAGTGGGGTACGACCATCGTTTCGGGCATAACCGCAGCGAGGGTTTTGAAGACTATGTGCACTATGGTCGCGAATTGGGTATGGAGGTGCTTCTTGCGCGCGCGTATTCTTATAGTAAGGAAGCATCGGTAACGGAGGTTACTGTCAGCTCCTCGGCTATTCGAGGTCTGTTGCAGGAGGGAAACGTTTCGGAAGCTGCCGAGTATCTGGGATATGATTTCTTTTTGGACGGTACGGTTGTCGGCGGCTATCAAGTGGGGCGTAAAATAGGTTTTCCTACGGCTAATCTCCGTGTTTCCGATTCTGACAAGCTGATTCCCTGCGATGGTGTGTATGCCGTCCGTGTCTGTGTTGAAGGCAAGGAGTACGGCGGTATGCTAAGCATTGGCTACCGACCTACGTTGGAGAACGGCCCCGATCGCAGTATTGAGGTCCATATATTCCGGTTTGATGCTGACATTTATCAGCAGCCGATGCGTCTTTCCTTTGTGCGCCGCACCCGTCCTGAACTGAAATTCGACAGTATAGAAGAACTTATTGCCCAGCTTCACCGTGACGAGGTGGAGATTAAATCCATTCTTTCTTTATAAACATAAGGCGATAAGGTCATTTATCTCCTTGCAGTTCTATGTATTTTCCCGTTTGAAATGTTTGTTTTCTGTGTATTTATCGTAAAACATATTTTTTTTATTGTTTTTCGATAAATATTTTCTGTTTTTCTTTGTCATATCAAAAAAAGGTCTTTTATTTGCATATCGAAAAACGATAAATGATTATCGAAAAACAAAATAAAGAACTAATAAAACAATAACGGTATGAAAACTTTAGTAATGACAACAATCTTTGTAGTGACAGTAGTGATAAATGCTTTTGGTGGTAATATCCAGGAAAACTTTGCCTATAATGAAGTGATGAACGGAAATCAGGTGGAGTCCCAGATTGTATATAAAGTAGAGAACGGTAAGTTTCTGCAGAACCATTTGAAATACAATTTCATCTATGATGCCCAAGGGCGTACGATACAGAAGGAAGCGTTGAAATGGAACGAGATTGAGCAGGCGTTTGAACGCTTCTATTGCTTGAACTACAATTATACAGAAGCCGGTACGGATGTGGAATATGCCTTGTGGGACAACAAGACGCATGCCTACTCCGATGTGAAAGAAAAAGCAGTTTATCTGCAGGCGGGAGATGACATCAACTACTTGAGTTACAAATGGAGTAAGAAGGACAACGACTGGAATCTGTTGGTGGAACATGCCACTGCAGAGGAAGACGTATTGCTCCTGGCAGTGAAATAAATGAAGAACAAATATAGAAATGAGGGAGGGGCTTAGGTTATGAGAAGAGCATTTATGAGTATTACACTATTGGTATTGTCACTTTCTACAGTGATGGTGCTGCTGATGGGACTTGTTGCCACAGCTTGACGGATTGACAGAGAAAATGTGTATCTTTGCGGACTTTTAGACGAATAGAACAATGAAAACGGCAATAAAACTAGTATTGATTTACTTTTTGATGCAGATTGTAGGAGCACTGTTTGCAGGACCTTTCTGTCTGCTGTATACGTATTTCGCTTATGGAACTTTCGACATGGACAAGGCTGGTCAGATTGCTGTGGCGCCTACCATGCTGCTGGGCTTTGTTTTCATGGGACTGTACTTGTGGCGCAAGAACTACCTGACGGGAGACAAGCATCTGTATTCTCCGGTGTCAGTCCCTTATCTGGCATGGAGCCTGCTTGCCGGAATGACTTCCATATGTATAATAGGTCTTCTGATGTCCGAACTTACTTTTTTGCCCAATTTGTTGGACCAGACATTTGATATACTGCAATCCGGTTGGCTGGGTATTCTCTGTATTTCTGTTTTGGGACCCGTACTGGAAGAACTGCTTTTCCGTGGTGCCATTACCAAGGAGCTGCTTCGCAGATATAGCCCGGCAAAGGCTATCTTGTTTTCCGGGTTGATATTCGGTATCTTTCATCTGAATCCGGTTCAGATAATAGGTGCTTGCCTCATCGGTTTCTTGCTTGCCTGGCTTTATTATAAGACACGGAGTCTTATGGCATGTATTCTGATACATATCATGAATAACGGCTTGTCTGTCTATCTGAGCCTGAAACATCCTGAAATGGAGGATGTGACACATCTGCTGAGTAACCCGTATGTACTGGTTTGGGCAGTGGTTTTCATATTGTTGCTTCTACTCTCCTTGAAACAACTGAATAAATATAATATATCTGATACTAATACAACAACAACTGAATTATGAAAAGAAGATTGAACATTCTCTGCCTGGTGGTAATGCTTGTACTGAGTTACTCGGTATTGGAGCAGGGGTACTATATCTTTCTGGGAGCCAAGATGGGGGCGCAGACCGGACTGGAGCTGGGAAAGAAAGGGAGTGACATTGCTGCCTACAAGGAACTGATGAACCTAAAGGTTGTCAACCTGATACCTTCTTCCATGGAGTCGTTTGATTTCTTCAGGGATTCCGTCTACAATGAGAAAAGCAGGAGTTATGTGCCTGCAGCCTACTCTTCGTTGATGGTCAGCGTAGATTCTCATGATTCTGTCGGGAAAGTGGTGGCAAAGTATTTGCTGATATATCTGCATTTGGGCTTTTCCCTTTGGGCGGTAGTATTGTTTATCCGCTTGATAATCTCTATCAACAAGTCCGACATCTTCAACTGGCGGAATGTACGTCGGCTGCGTCGATTGGGAATGGCACTGGTTGTCAGCTTCTGCTGTACCTTTGCGTCATCATATCTTGATTTTATAGGTATCGATACCGTATTCTCGCTGCATGGTTACGAGCTGAGCCTCTCAGAATTGGTGAGCACTACCACGCTGGTACTTGGGCTTTGTTCGCTGATTGTAGGTGAAGTGTTTGCCATTGGATTGAAAATGAAGGAAGAGCAGGATTTGACGATTTAATAATAAGAAGAACGGACAGAGATATGAATAAAATCAGAGTATGTGCCTTCCTGGCTTTGGTAGTGTTTATTGGTAGTGTTGTAACGGATATGTTTAGTGGATTTATGGACGGCTGGAATGAGGCGGGCGACCAGAAGGATTTTCATGCCTTACCCTCTGTGTCACTTTTGGTGCGGGCAGATGATACGCTGCCTGCTGATACTTTGATTAGTGCGGCACAGGATACGCCCATGTATTGCAATACAAGTGAGGTATCGGTGCAAGGTTTCCGTAGTACGAAGTGGCGGTGGGTATCGTTCTTGCTGTTTCCTGCGGGACTGTTTGCGCTTTACGGGTTCTATAGTGTGGCGCGGCTGGTGCTTACTGCCACGAAAGGCGAGGTGTTTGTGCACAAGAATGTGCGTCGGATGCGCATCTTTGTCTATGCGCTGATTTCGGTGAGTCTTTTATTCGAGTTGCAGCAATGGGGCATCTATCATGACTTGGCTTCTCAAGTGCGGCTGGAGGGATACGAGGTGTTGCCTTATTCTTTCAAGTATGCTTGGTTCAATTATATGCTGTTGGCATTGTTCACCGAGATATTCGCCATCGGCGTGAAGATAAAGGAAGAGCAGGATTTAACGGTTTAATGTGGGGGGAGGATTATGAAAAAGATAAGTATATTGGGTATCCTGGCTATATTGGTCATTGTTGCAGAGTTTACCTATGCGATGATAGCGGGCTGGGTGGATATGAAGAATAGTTTTCTTGAGGGTTACAATAGTGTAAATGTGCATTCGGGAACTCCACAGCCGGAGTATTCCGGTTTATTTGATAAGGTATATGTGGATGTAAGACCTTTGGAAACGACAGCAGTCGATTCCTTGACGAATCGTTTTGCCGATAAGTCAGTACCTTATCAGGTAAAGAGAATAGGCACTGTGATTGTCCCCACTGTCTGGAGTTCCATAGTGAACTTCTTTGCCATGTTTGCCATCATTCCTTTCTTTGTAGGAATCTATTGTCTGATACGTTTGCTGGTATCCATCTCAAAGCGGGAAGTGTTTACTTCGGATAATGTAGCCCGGTTGCGTTTCTTTACTTATTCGTTTGCTGCATTGTACGGCTTGATGACTTTGCACGATTGGCTGAATCATCTTGAAGCAGTGAAGCAAGTGGCTCTGCTGGGCTATGAAGTGGTTGCATCGCATGATACGGATTTCACATCCCTGGTTATTATAATTCTTTTCACCGAGATATTTGCCGCCGGGGTGAAGATAAAGGAAGAACAGGACTTGACTATTTAGGTGTGAGTGGGAAAAGAATAATTGATAAATAGAACACAATTATATGATTATAGTAAACCTTGACATAATGATGGCCCGAAGAAAGATATCTTTGGGCGAACTGGCGGAGAAGATTGATATTACGCCTGCCAATCTCTCTATTCTCAAAACCGGAAAGGCTAAGGCCATCCGTTTCTCTACACTGGAAGCAATCTGTAAGGAACTTGATTGCCAGCCGGGGGATATACTGGAGTTTAAGGAGGGATAAATAGGGAGAAGAAGGCGCAAGTAGAGGTTGAAATGCTTACTGTCTTATCCTGATATAGGTAGACACATTTACAAACTAATAAATGTGTTAC
>ERZ791930.81-NODE-81-length-96164-cov-6.060098_pt1 | contig 96164 bp, 63 predicted proteins | sample MGYA00510128_ERZ791930 | MGnify/ENA primary metagenome ERZ791930 (study PRJEB30046, sample SAMN00792057) | human gut metagenome | study: EMG produced TPA metagenomics assembly of the A metagenome-wide association study of gut microbiota in type 2... | reverse complement strand
AAGTCGGGGCTTTGTGCGTAAAAAACAGAAGGTGTGCATTTTGACACACCTTCCAGTTTGAGTTTCACATTCACCGCACTTTGGTCGTCCAAAATGCGAAAATCTAAGGCTATGACCCTACTGTTCTGGTCAATAAGACCATTTATCCAGTTCCCTGTGCCATCTTCTGCCTGTATGGCTACCAATGGTTCTTTTACGTACCCCGGATCTTCGGATAAGACAACACCTTTCAGTTCATCTTCTCCGCATGACGTGAATATAAACACAAGGAATGTGCTTAATAGAAAATGTAGTTTCTTCATACAATATTATTTAAATAAGAAATAGCTTATTTTCTGTTATTCCTGAAAACAATCTTTATCCTGCATGACTAAACTAAAACAGCTGTTTGTATACCTTATAACTTAAAAAAGAGTGTCGCGCTATGCTCTTTTACAATCCTTCTTTTTACCATTCATAGAGATTCAGGTTAAAATATGCTTTATTGGCCTATTCATTAATATGACAGCCAGATTAATAAAAAGTATAGTGAGAAATGATTTTTTTATTCGTTCAGCCCTTCAACTCATCTTTTTATTAGTGAGTTTGGTCATCTTACATTTTTTCAATACCTTGCCCCCGAATTATCCATCGGAGAAACAGAACCTGTGAGTATTCACCTTAATATATTAACTAATAAATCAAATATACGATTTCTGAAAGACATAATGGAAAAAAACCTGGAAACAGAGATTATCGAGGCCCTGAAATCGGGTAAAGAGGAGGCATTCCGATACATCTATAAAACTTACTATACAGATCTTTGCCGGATAGCGAGAGGGTATTTGACAGACTCTTATCTATCAGAATCTATAGTAGAAGATTTGGTGTATAGTCTATGGGAAAACCGCTCTAAAATAACAATTAACACCTCATTGAAGAACTACCTTTTCAGAAGTGTAGCCAATAAGTGTATCAATTATCTTCAGCTTGAATATGTGAGAAGGGAAACGGCCTGCTCGTCAGAAGACCTGGTCATTTACAGCGATTTATGGTCCTTGGGCGAAAATCCGGTTGAGCATTTAGAGGGTAAAGAGCTACATTCTATTATCCAGAAGACGATTGACGGCTTATCTCCGGAAACCCGGAAGGTATTTTTATTGAGTCGTTTTGAGAACAAAAGACAAGAAGAAATTGCCGAAATCATGGGAATCACTATTCATACAGTGAAATATCACATGCGAAGTGCACTGGATAAACTGAAGGAAGCAGCAAGATCTTATCTTGCCCTGATTGTAATGTTTATTACGAATATATTTAATTAATATTAAAAAGCAAAGTAATTCACTATACTTCTTCTATTGACAAACTGTCCTGATGATAGCGCAGGTATATGATTTTCAATAGATATTAAGTTTAAGATGGTATGAAAGAAGAATTTGACAGACTGATATATGATTTCCTCTCGGGAAGTATCACCAAAGAGGACTTGCATAAGTTGAACGAATGGATATACTCCGATCCGGAGAATCAGAAATATTTTGAACAGCAGAAACGAATCTGGCTTCTGTCTGCCGAGTATAAAAATGTATCTGTACACGAAGAACAAGCCTATAACAGATTTGCGAAACGAATCCGCAAACATAAGAGTGCTCCGGCAGGAAAGATGAGAAGAGCCTTATTTGTGAAGTATGCAGGTTACGCAGCGGCAATCATTATATTACTGTTTACCACTCCTTTTATAATTTATAATTTTACAACACCTGATGATTCTTTGATTTCCGAAGTATACGCTCCAAGAAAATCGAAATTAAAAATGAAGCTTCCTGACGGTTCTATAGTGTGGTTAAACGCAGATTCCAAGCTTTCTTACTCCGAGAGTTTTAGTCGAAAGAATCGCAATGTCCGGCTGGAAGGCGAAGGGTATTTTGAGGTAGAGCATGGAGAGCATCCATTTGTTATACAAACAGACTCCGCACAGATCAAGGTACTGGGTACTAAGTTTAACGTTAAAAATTATGGTGATGAGAATTATATAAAGGTATCACTCCTAGAAGGTTCCATTGTCTTATTGTGCATCAACCAAGAGTTTATAATGAAGCCTAATCAAACGATGACAGTTAATAAGCTTGACCAAACTTATAAGCTGACCGAGAGTGCTGACTATGCTGAACAGTGGATCAACTGCAAAGTATTCTGGGATGAAGTTCCTATGTCGATCATTTCTAAAGAGTTGGAGCGCCAGTTTGATGTGACATTCGCATTTGAGTCAGAGCAACTCAAGAATTTGATTTTCCATGGAAGTTTTATTATAGAAACAAATAATTTAGAGAAAATATTGGATATTATGTCTGAAACAAATAAATTTAGCTACTCAATTGAAAAAGATAAGGTATATATCCATTCATTGAAAAAATAAGAAACGATTAAAGAATCTTCAAAAATAATATCATGACCGCACAAGAGTTTTTTAAGAACGATCTGTTTGCCGAAAATGCAGGAGTAGTACTGCTGGAAGTACGCAAAGGTTACAGTAAAGCCAAATTAGAAATAAAACCCGAACATCTTAACGCAGGTGCCCGCACACAAGGAGGAGCGATCTTTACGCTGGCAGACCTTGCGCTTGCCGCAGCTGCCAACTCGCACGGCACACTAGCTTTCTCTCTCTCGTCCACTATTACTTTTCTGCGTGCCAGCGGCCCCGGAGATACTCTCTTTGCCGAAGCACGCGAACGCTATATCGGTCGAAGTACAGGTTGCTATCAGGTAGATATAACAAACCAAGACGGAGAGTTGATTGCAACTTTTGAATCTAGCGTATTCCGAAAGGATCAGAAAGTGCCTTTCGAAGTTCAGGAATAAAACAGGAAAGCGCATCAACACTTTTAAAAGTATACCTTTTAGAAACAGATAACGCGGATGATACGGATAAAAAGATAATAAATCCGTGTCATCCGCGTTATCCGCGTCTAAAAAATAACAGGTTGGCAGGGCCATTTACTTCTGATATGCCTTCGTTTTTTCTCTATATCTATTTAACGATAGAAGTCAGCGGATGCCGGTTACCCGTCACATTATTCAGGAATGCTTTTGCCGAACCGAAGTTCAGGAATAAATCCAGACGGACAGGAAGATGGTTCAAGTCGTCCGTCACGAAGAAAGTAATCACCTCCTTTTCTTTTCCTTTCTTATCATATTCTACCAATGAGAAGATCAGGCAACGGTAAGTAACTCCATTCTCCGCTTTCACATTTTCTTTTCCACGGTAGATAAGCGTTTGCTCTTCCACTTTACGGCCCGTAGCCATCGGGAACTTGATTTTGTCTCCCACCTTATAATCTGCAGGGTCGTAAGAACGTGCCTGCGCCAAGATGCTTAACATATCGTATATACAACGGCTATCGCTAGCTTCAGATTCATCAAACGCTCCATCCCGATAAGTACGTTTCTGGTTTACGAGGCAAAGACCGTCCTTATAAGAAAACCAAGCCTCATCAACCGTGTAACGTTTTCCCTCTTCAGCACCTTTGCGGAAATAGCGCGGTTCCAGTTTTTCACCGATCACACAAGTCAGCGTATCGCGCATCTTGAAAAAGAAGTCTGCCCGTTTACTGCCCAAAGCAAGCAGATTGATCCGGTAGGCAGGTTGTGAATGATAAGTAGTAGCATTCGTCGTCAGACTGGCAAGTCCGGCTTTCACCCAGACAAACTTCCAGTTGAAGTATAAATCATACATTACATGTTCGCCGGATTGAAACGCATCATTCTTCGCTTCACATTGGGCACTGGCAGGGAGGGCGAAGATTCCCGTCAGTAATGCCACCAATCCAATAATAAGGTTACATCGAGCGTCAACGACGGCGGTTCTGATTATTTCGATCCCTATCTTTCTTTTTCTTGTCTTCATCTGGTTTTTGTTTTTTAAGTTCGTCCGGTTTCTGCTTATCCACTGGAGTCGCATGAATATCCCACGGTTGGGTCACATCCCACAACGCTTTATATTCCAATATCGTCGGATAGTAGTAAACAGCCTCCGGCTGGATGCCTTTAGCAAAGTCTCCCGTGTCCCATTCACCATTTCCATTTGTGTCATTGATTAGTCGGGCTGCATATTTTCCCGGATTCAGGAAGTAGAAATCGACCATTCCGTCCTCTTCCACTCTCCGCTTACGGACCACCTTGTCCTGGGCGTCAAGCAATTCGACAAAGGCCAGTGAGTCTGCTCCCGTCACATTGAAATGAAGTGTGAAATATTCATCTTCACTACGCACCTTGAATCCTTGTTTTATCTTATCGGTAAATAATCCGTATATTCCGTGGAAGGCAGTCGAGTCTACCGAGAATTCATATTCCAATGTCGGTTCCCAGTCATAATACAGATTAAATTTCTTCAGATTCACTGAATCCTGCTCAAACTCGAATGGTATATCTTTCCAGAGCGTATCTACTTTTTGCCGCAGATGTATGGCAGCAGTGTCATAACTGGCTATCGGTTCTTCAAAATTCAAAGAAATATAGCCGTATACATCCATTGACGAAGGGGCACTAACATTCACCGGCAAGAATTTCGTCGGTTCGGGTTCATCCTCTTCCCCTTTCTTTTTCTTCTTTTTCTTTTTGTCCTTATCCGGCTCCTCTTTCTTATATTTCTGCTTCGAAACAAGGTTCAGCGTATCCGTACGGGGCACTAGCTGATTCAAAGTATCTGTATAAAGATAAGTCAGACTCATAGCCAGCGTATCCTGCTTGAAGAGCAGAGAATCTTTCACCCAATAATGGATCGTATCGTTCCGCTGATTCTTTTCGATGACAAAAGCATCCTTTTCATCGAAGTTCAAACCTTTCAAGACAGGCAAAGTGTCCGCCTTACCGGCAAAATAGAAAGTGAACTTTTGAGGAACCAGTCTTTCCGACTTGATAAGATATTGCGAATAGTTGAGCTCTTTAAAAGCACGGAGAATGACATCATCCGGCAAATAATGCATATATTTCTTCTCAACAATCGTGTCGTAAGTCAATGAGTCCACCCAAGCCGTATCCATGCGGATGCGTTCTTCCATGCGGGGGATAATCAATGAATCGTGGAAAGCGATCATCTCACTCTTCTGGTTGAAGGTAAAATTCTGGTCGGCATCCATCAATCCATAGATGCGATATTTGCCGGGAGCTACGCCACGGATGGAGAAACGTCCACGGCTGTCCGTACGTGCCACACGGTCGAAAGGCAATTTGTTAAAAGCCGAATCGTTCAGGTTGGAATGTAGTCCGACAAGCATACCTTTAATAGGCTCCAGGTTAGAGGCATCGAGCATCGTTCCTGCTACTTCCATCGTATCGATTTCCGTACCGGTAGAGAACGTAAATGCAAAGTTACCCAACGGATTACCTTCATTATTGTCGACAATCGCATCCGAGAAGTCAATCGTGTAGGTCGTGTTAGGTTTCAGAGAGTCAAGCAGGTTGACTTGTATTCTCTTGCCGGAAGCCTTGATTTCCGGTTGCTGTATCTGGGGAGGGGAAACAACGACTTTCTCGGTCGCTTTCTCCAGCTTAATAAACTCGTCGAACATCAAAGAGACTTTAGTCCTTTTATTATTCAAAGCCCCCGCCTCCGGAGTACTGCCGATGAAACGGGGCGGCGTCTCATCGTATGGTCCACCGTCCGGCCGTCCAATACTGGCGCAGGAATATAACATCGCCCCCAGCGTTACTACTGGAAGCACCTTGCGAACTATTTGTTTTATCTTTTGATTCTCAAATTGTAACATGCTGCAAAAATAAGCGTTCTTATTCAATAAACACCACACTTTCTAGCTAATTTATTAAAAAAGGAAAGGGTGACTTAAGGTAATAAACAATATTTGCGACGTTTTTATTTTTTTCCTGCTAATATAATTAGTTTTATTGCCTAAAGAGATTACCTTTGTTGCCTAATCTTTTTTCGTTCCACTATAGTGTTCCGCAAAGAACACTATAGTTTCCCTTGCGGAGCACTATAGTGGAACGAAATAAAAGTAGCAAGTGAAGTAAATCCGGATAGGCAAACGGATTTATCAATGTGCCTACACTAAATAAAAACGAATATGAGTATACAATATGACCTTTACGACACACCTGACATTCAACAAACAGGCGACGCACAACCGCTTCATCCCCGCGTAGTATTCAAAGGAACCGTCGATCAGGAAGAATTTCTAGACCGTGTACACAAATTCACAGGAATAAGCCGCAGTTTACTGGCGGGCGCCATGCAGTCTTTCCAAAACGAGTTGAGAGACCTGATTGCCAACGGATGGATTGTGGAACTGGGAGATATCGGATATTTTTCAGTGTCTTTGAAGGGACCTCGTGTAATGAAGAAAAAAGATGTACACGCACAATCCATAGAACTGAAAAATGTCAATTTCCGGGTAAGTAGCCAGTTTAAGAAAGAAGTAGGCCAGCAAATGAGACTGGAACGTGGAGAATCGATGACTCGTCACCACAGAAAAGGGCACAGCGAAGAAGAATGTTTGACAATAATCAACCAGCATCTGAACAAATATCCCTGCCTGACCCGTACCGACTATAGCCGATTGACAGGACACGACAAAAAACGTGCTTTGAAAGAACTGAATGCTTTTATCGAACGTGGACTCTTAATCCGTTATGGAACAGGCAAACAGGTGGTTTATGCAAAGAAAACAGAAAGTTAAGTTAAAATCATCTAGCAGAATTACCTAGAATTCCAATTCTGAACTGAACAAAAAAAACAATAATTCAGTGTAGGGTTCTTTTTATATTAATCATATTTATACTGACTTTTAGTAAATCAGAACTATCTATGAAATTATAAAACAAGATTACTTGCTTTATCAATATTTATTGCTACTTTTGTAGCGGTTTCCTTTCATACGTAGAGAGGAACATTTTATTTTTTTATAGAGAACGATTATTTATTGCATTCAACCATAAATTCGGCAAAAATTTACCGCGAATGGCAATAAGTGATGTCAGGTCTCGCGCACACTTCTGTATATAATTTGTTTATATACCCAATGGGCGTGGGACTATCACTTATGTCGCGGAGGGTCTTTGCCGAGCCTATGGTTGGCGTACAGTTGATAGTTTCCCACGCTCTCTTTTTTAAACCGCGCACCACAGGGAAATGATGCGACAAACATAACAAAGATATGTACGATGACCTGAAAGAAAACATTATTCTAGTAATGCAGCACCCTATCGCGCGCCGCCCCATCTCCAACTTATCAGATGAAGAACGAGAAAAAGCATTTGACTTGTTGAACTATCTTTCAACTTTATCCGTTGACGAAAACTATACCTTGTTAGATTACATCCAAATGGCACGTCTTGAATATGCACTTGGAGAGCTTGAGTATAAAACAAATGATACAGAAAAAGTAATACGACATTTTAGAACCGCCCTCCAACATCTGGAGAAAGGAGGGTTCGACTTAAGTATAAGCAAGTGGACAGAGTTAGTCAGCCTGCGAACCAAAGAAGACACGGAATAATTCAGAATCATAACCCTTACCAGTATATATAGAAGATAGAAAACAAAGCGAAAAAGATTGCTTGTGCAAGTAGTCCTTTCGTTCTATCTTCGAAGAGGATGCCTTCCCCACACTTGATACCCCAATATCTTGATCGGCATCCTCTTCTTCTATCTTTCTGCCAAATCTTTTTTACATAAAATTCCCCAATACAGCAGTATTCTACTTATTAACTAATTTATTAACGCACAATTCTTTTTCAGCTTGGTCATGAATTTCGGAAACCATATCTTTGCGTCGTGATCACAAAACAACAATAAAACAGATTAACTAACTATTAAAAGAAGAAAGACTATGGCATTAAAGTATGTTGTCAAGAAAAGAGTTTTCGGCTTTGACAAAACAAAGACTGAAAAGTATGTAGCACAGAATGTAATTACCAATACGGTAAATTTCAGAGATTTATGCAAGGAAGTATCCATGTTCGGTATGATTCCCGAAGGCGCAGTGAAGCACGTGATTGACGCACTGATTGATGCGTTGAACACGAACCTCAACAAAGGATTGTCTGTGCAATTAGGTGACTTCGGATGTTTCCGTCCGGGCATGAGTTGCAAAAGCCAGAAAGAGGAAAAAGATGTAGATGCCGATACCGTTCGTCGAGTGAAAATTGTATTTACGCCGGGATATAAATTTAAGGATATGCTGGATAATGTAAGTATTTACAAGACGGAAGGAAACGGCGGCACCTCTTCCGGAAATGGAGGGGGAAATAAACCGGAAAATCCGGACGAAGGCGGTAGCGGTGAGGCTCCGGATCCTGCAGCATAACGTATGAATCATATCTATATATGTATTAGTTATACGCAAGTCTACGTATAAACAGCGTATAAGAACTGACTAATATAACAGCCAATTTTTATTAACGTGAGATACCTTTTCCACCGCGGTGGAAAACTGTATCTCACGTTTTTACTGATTAGAGTAAGTAAAATACTCTATTTTCTAGCTAATTTATTAAAAACTAGCCTTAATTGAATGATTTTTTGACCTTCACTGAATAAAATATTCCCTATCTTTGACTCCCGAAATTCAAACCTAATACAAAAAACCCATGAAGAAACAACTACTCTCTTGCTGCTTGGCTGCATTGGGACTGACAGCAATTCAAGCGCAAAGCTTCAACGAGTGGAAAGATCCGGAAGTGAATTCCGCAAACCGCTCCGCTATGCACACTAATTACTTTGCTTTCGCATCGGCTGATGAAGCTAAAGCCGGCATTAAAGAAAATTCCGCAAATTTCATGACCCTGAACGGTCTTTGGAAATTCAACTGGGTGAGACACGCAGACGCACGCCCGACCGACTTTTACCAGACTAATTTCAACGACAAAGGTTGGGATGATCTTCAAGTTCCCGGTGTTTGGGAGTTGAACGGCTACGGTGACCCTATCTATGTCAACGTAGGATATGCCTGGAGAAGCCAATTCAAAAACAACCCTCCGCTAGTGCCGACAGAAAACAACCACGTAGGCTCTTACCGCAAAGAAATCATCCTTCCTGCTGACTGGAAAGGCAAAGAGATTTTTGCACATTTCGGCTCGGTAACTTCCAACATGTACCTTTGGGTGAACGGACGTTACGTAGGATATAGCGAGGACAGCAAACTGGAAGCCGAGTTCAACCTGACCAACTACCTGAAACCGGGTAAAAACGTGATTGCTTTCCAGGTATTCCGCTGGTGCGACGGCAGTTATCTGGAAGATCAGGACTTCTTCCGCTACTCTGGCGTAGGACGTGACTGCTATCTTTACGCACGTGACAAGAAATACATCCAGGATATTCGCCTCACTCCAGATTTGGATAGCCAATATAAAGACGGTACGCTGAACATAGCCGTTGATCTGAAAGGAAGCGGCACAGTTGCCTTGGACTTGACAGATACTCAAGGTAACAGTGTAGCAACTGCCGACCTGAAAGGCTCTGGCAAATTAAACACTACCCTATCCATCTCCAACCCGGCCAAATGGACTGCCGAAACGCCTAATCTCTACACGTTGACCGCTACACTGAAAAACGGCAACAACGTAGTAGAAGTAATCCCCGTTAAAGTAGGATTCCGCAAGATTGAGCTGAAAGGCGGACAGATACTCGTCAACGGGCAACCGGTACTCTTCAAAGGAGCCGACCGTCACGAAATGGACCCGGACGGCGGTTATGTCGTTTCTCTCGAACGTATGTTGCAGGATATCAAAGTGATGAAAGAATTGAATATCAACGCTGTACGTACTTGTCATTATCCGGACGACAACCGTTGGTATGACCTTTGTGACCAATATGGTCTGTATGTAGTGGCCGAAGCCAACGTAGAATCTCACGGAATGGGTTACGGCGATCAGACACTGGCAAAGAACCCGAGTTACGCTAAAGCTCACATGGAGCGTAACCAACGCAATGTACAACGCGGATACAACCATCCGTCCATCATCTTCTGGTCACTGGGCAACGAAGCCGGCATGGGACCGAACTTTGAGGAATGCTACACTTGGATTAAGAACGAAGACAAGACACGTGCCGTACAGTATGAACAAGCAGGAACCAGCGAATTCACCGATATTTTCTGCCCGATGTATTATGACTACGACGCTTGTATCAAATATAGCGAAGGCGACATCCAAAAGCCGTTAATCCAATGCGAATACGCGCACGCAATGGGTAATTCACAGGGAGGATTCAAAGAATACTGGGACATCATCCGCAAATATCCGAAATATCAGGGCGGATTTATCTGGGACTTTGTAGATCAATCCTGCCACTGGAAAAACAAAGACGGAGTAAATATCTATGGTTATGGCGGCGATTTCAACAAATACGACGCTTCGGACAACAATTTCAACGACAACGGTTTAATCAGCCCCGACCGCGTGCCTAATCCGCATGCATACGAAGTGGCTTATTTCTATCAGGATATATGGACTACTCCTGCAGATCTTGCCAAAGGTGAGATCAATATCTTCAACGAATATTTCTTCCGCGACCTCTCTGCATATTATATGGAATGGCAATTACTGGCAAACGGGGAAGTAGTGCAAACAGGCATTGTATCCGACCTGAAAGTTGCACCCCAGCAAACTGTGAAAGTGCAAATTCCGTTGGACGTGAAGAATATCTGTCCTTGCAAGGAATTGTTGCTGAATGTGAGCTATAAACTGAAAGCCGCCGAAACGTTGCTGCCGGCAGGAACGACTATCGCTTACGACCAGTTAAGCATCCGCGACTACAAAGCACCGGAACTGAAACTGGAAAATCAACAGGCTTCCAACATTCCGGTTATCGTGCCCAGTATTTTGGACAACGACCGCAATTACCTGATTGTGAAAGGTGAAAACTTCTCTATGGACTTCAATAAGCACAATGGTTACCTTTGTCGCTACGACGTCAACGGCATGCAAATGATGGAAGACGGCAGCGCACTGACTCCTAACTTCTGGCGTGCACCGACCGACAATGATTTCGGAGCCGGACTGCAACATAAATACGCTGCCTGGAAGAATCCTGAACTGAAACTGACTTCTCTGAAACATGCTATTGAAAACGATCAGGCAGTGGTTCGTGCAGAATATGACATGAAGTCGATTGGCGGAACATTATCGCTGACTTACACCATTAACAACAAGGGAGCAGTGAAAGTTACCCAAAAGATGGCGGCAGACAAGAGCAAGAAAGTTTCTGACATGTTCCGCTTCGGTATGCAAATGCGGATGCCTGTCAACTTCAACGAGGTAGAGTACTACGGTCGTGGTCCGGGAGAGAACTATGCTGACCGTAACCACGGAGCCATGTTAGGCAAATACCGCCAGACGGTGGAAGAACAATTCTATCCTTACATCCGCCCGCAGGAAACCGGAACCAAAACGGATATCCGCTGGTGGAGACTTCTGAACATTAGTGGTAACGGATTGCAATTCATATCGGATGCTCCTTTCTCTGCTTCTGCCCTGAATTATACCATCGAGTCATTGGATGACGGTGACGGTAAAGATCAACGTCACTCACCGGAAGTAGAAAAGGCAGACTTCACCAATTTCTGTATCGATAAGGCACAAGCGGGACTTGCTTGTGTGAACAGTTGGGGAGCCATCCCACTGGAAAAATACCGTCTTCCTTACCAAGATTATGAGTTAAGTTTTATTATGACTCCTGTATATCATAAAATAAAGTAAAAAACATAGTTAAAAAACACGGTATCAGAGAACAAGAATACCGAATTTAAAGTACTTTTGCAGCCGGAAACTAATTTAACCGAATTAGTTTCCGGCTTTTTCTTCCTTAACCCCCTTAATCTATATGGACGAACAGCACACTGGCAACAAACGCATTAAATTAAAAAACAGATATTTATTAAGTATGAAAAGTAGAATTGTTTTATTTGCATTTTGCGTAGCCCTCTTGTCTAGTTGTGGCAATAAGGGCAATGACACAGGAAAGGCTCCTGAATATGCAGTACAAGAGTTACAAAAAACAACTGCCAATTTAACAACCGCTTATCCGGCTACAATCAAAGGTAAACAAGATGTAGAAATCCGCCCCCAAGTATCGGGCTTCATCACGAAACTGTGTGTAGACGAAGGAGCAACTGTACGTAAGGGACAAGTGTTGTTCATTGTTGACCCGACTCAATATGAAGCAGCCGTACGCACTGCCAAAGCAGCAGTTGCTACAGCCGAAGCAGCAGTGAGCACTCAACAAATGACGTATGACAATAAGAAAGAGTTGAACAAGAAGCAAATTATCAGTGACTATGACCTGGCAATGGCAGAAAACTCTCTGGCACAAACCAAAGCACAGTTGGCACAGGCAAAAGCACAACTGACCACTGCTCAACAGAACTTGTCATTCACACAAGTTAAAAGCCCGTCAGATGGTGTTATCAACGATATTCCTTATCGTATAGGGGCACTAGTAAGCCCTTCTATCGCTACACCGATGACTACCGTATCCGAAATTGACGAAGTATACGTATACTTCTCAATGACAGAAAAGGAATTGCTGGCAATGACCAAGTCCGGTAGCACAATCAAAGAAGAAATCAGCAAGATACCGACTATCAAACTGCAACTAATCGACGGTTCCACATACGATGTAGATGGAAAAGTAGACGCTATCACAGGCGTTATCGACCAATCTACCGGTTCGGTAAGCATTCGTGCTATCTTCCCGAATAAGGAACATGTATTGCGTAGTGGAGGCACGGCAAACGCTCTGATTCCTTATACCATGGAGAATGTAATCACTATACCGCAGTCTGCAACAGTAGAAATCCAGGATAAGAAGTTCGTTTATGTTCTGCAACCGGACAACACAGTGAAATATACAGAAATCAAAATCTTTAATCTGGATAACGGGAAAGAGTACTTGGTTACTTCCGGTTTGAATTCAGGAGATAAAATTGTAATCGAAGGAGTACAAAACCTGAAAGATGGCCAGAAGGTTCAACCTATCACACCAGCGCAGAAAGAAGCAAACTATCAACAACATTTGAAAGACCAACGCGACGGTAATTTAGCCACAGCCTTCAACTAATAATCAGATAATCATATGAAATTAGATAGATTTATTAACCGTCCGGTACTATCAACCGTTATTTCTATCCTGATAGTCATCCTGGGGGCTATCGGATTGGCGACACTGCCTATCACGCAGTATCCGGACATCGCGCCTCCTACTGTTTCGGTAAGAGCCACCTATACGGGAGCCAGTGCATCGACCGTATTGAATTCCGTGATTGCTCCATTGGAGGAACAGATCAACGGTGTTGAAAACATGATGTATATGACCTCAACTGCGTCAAACACAGGTTCCGGTGAGATATCCATATATTTTAAACAAGGAACAGACCCGGACATGGCCGCTGTCAATGTACAAAACCGTGTCTCTATGGCACAAGGTCTGTTGCCTGCCGAAGTAACTAAAGTCGGTGTAACCACTCAAAAACGCCAGACTTCCATGCTGGTAGTATTCTCTCTATATGACGAGACAGATACATATAGCGAATCATTTATTGAAAACTATGCTAAAATCAACCTAATCCCACAAGTACAACGTGTTCAAGGTGTAGGTGATGCTAACGTTTTGGGTCAGGATTATTCTATGCGTATCTGGTTACGACCGGACGTCATGGCACAATACAAGCTCGTACCTAGTGATGTTTCCACTGCTCTGGCAGAACAAAATGTCGAAGCAGCTCCAGGACAGTTCGGTGAACGAAGTAACCAAACTTTCCAATATACTATCCGCTATAAAGGACGTTTGCAACAGCCTGAAGAGTTTGAAAATATCGTTATCAAATCTCTTCCTGACGGTGAAGTACTCCGTCTGAAAGATATAGCAGAAATTCAGCTGGACCGTTTGGGATATAACTTTACCAACCGGGTAGACGGCCACAAATCTGTGACTTGTATCGTATACCAGATGGCAGGAACCAATGCGACACAGACCATCAGTGATATTGAAGCATTGTTGGATGAAGCATCAAAAACGTTACCTACCGGATTGAAACTGAACATCTCCATGAATGCCAACGACTTCCTCTTCGCTTCTATCCATGAAGTATTGAAGACGTTGATCGAAGCATTTATCCTGGTGTTTATCGTAGTGTATATCTTCTTGCAGGATTTACGTTCGACATTGATTCCGACTATCGCCATTCCGGTAGCTCTGATCGGTACTTTCTTCATCCTGTCCCTGGTAGGATTCAGTTTGAACTTGTTGACGTTATGTGCGCTCGTGCTTGCTATCGCGATTGTGGTCGACGATGCGATTGTGGTCGTCGAGGGTGTGCATGCCAAGCTTGACCAAGGTTATACATCTGCCCGTCTGGCTTCTATCGATGCCATGAATGAATTGGGTGGTGCTATCGTATCTATTACGTTGGTCATGATGGCCGTATTCGTTCCGGTAAGTTTCATGGGAGGTACAGCAGGAACATTCTATCGTCAGTTCGGTATGACTATGGCTATCGCTATCGGTCTGTCCGCATTGAACGCATTGACTTTGAGTCCGGCTTTGTGTGCCGTTCTTCTGAAACCTCACAAAAAAGAAGACGGAACAACGGAAGACTCCACATTGAAAGAACGCATGAAAGTAGCCTATACGGCAGCCCATACAACCATGATCAACAGATATACCGAGGCTATCGGAAAGATGTTGCATCCGGGAATTACACTTACTTTCACGCTTATTGCCATTCTCGGCATGATCTTTGGTTTGTTCAGTATCAATCCAATAGTCACTGCAATTTTCGTAGTGCTTAGTATTCTGGCACTGATCGGAATGAGTACGAAGAAGTTTAAAAACAGATTCAACGATACATACGAATCAATCCTGAAACGTTATAAGAAACGAGTACTGTTCTTTATCCAGAAGAAATGGTTGTCTATGGGATTAGTTGTCGCTTCCATTGTGATACTTGTATTCTTCATGAACACCACTCCGACAGGTATGGTGCCTAATGAAGATACCGGAACGCTGATGGGAGCAGTAACATTGCCTCCGGGTACTTCCCAAGACCGTTCTGAAAAAATCCTGGCACGTGTAGACAGTCTGATCGCTTCCGATCCTGCGGTATTGTCACGTACCATGATTTCCGGATTCAGCTTTATCGGTGGCCAGGGACCGTCATACGGTTCTTTCATCATCAAACTGAAAGACTGGGACGAACGTTCCATGATACAGAATTCAGACGTTGTAGTCGGTTCCTTATATATGCGTGCACAAAAGATTATTAAAGAAGCACAGGTATTGTTCTTCGCTCCTCCTATGATCCCGGGTTACTCGGCATCTACGGATATTGAGGTAAATATGCAAGATAAGACCGGTGGTGACCTGAACAAATTCTTCGATGTGGTTAATGATTATACGGCAGCACTGGAAGCACGTCCGGAAATCAATTCGGCAAAGACTTCCTTCAACCCGAATTTCCCGCAATACATGATCGACATCGATGCAGCAGCTTGTAAAAAAGCAGGTATCAGCCCGAGCGATATCCTCACTACTATGCAAGGATATTACGGAGGTTTATATGCATCCAACTTCAACCGTTTCGGTAAGATGTATCGTGTTATGATTCAGTCAGATCCATTGTCACGCAAAAACTTGGAATCTTTGAAGAATATCAAGGTACGTAATAGTGCAGGTGAGATGGCCCCGATTGCCCAGTTCATCTCTGTGGAGAAAGTATATGGTCCGGATATTATCAGCCGTTTCAACCTTTATACCTCTATGAAAGTAATGGTAGCTCCGGCAAGTGGTTATACATCCGGTCAGGCATTGACTGCCCTCGCCGAGGTTGCCCAAGAAAACCTGCCTACCGGTTATACGTATGAATTAGGAGGTATGGCGCGTGAAGAGGCTCAAAGTAGCGGAAGTGCTACCGGACTGATTTTTGTGCTCTGTTTCGTATTCGTTTACTTATTGTTGAGTGCACAGTACGAAAGTTACATTCTTCCGCTGGCTGTATTGTTATCCGTTCCGTTCGGTCTGTTAGGCAGCTTCCTGTTTGTGAACGGTGTAAGTGCTATCGGTAATATTTCGGCATTGAAGATGATTCTGGGTACGATGTCCAATAATATCTATATGCAGATCGCGTTAATCATGTTGATGGGTCTGTTGGCAAAGAATGCCATCTTGATTGTAGAGTTCGCCCTCGACCGTCGTAAGATGGGTATGAGTATCACATGGGCAGCCGTATTGGGTGCCGGTGCCCGTCTCCGCCCGATTTTGATGACATCATTGGCTATGGTAGTCGGTTTGCTTCCGTTGATGTTTGCCTTCGGTGTAGGTGCTCACGGTAACCGTACACTGGGTACAGCTTCTATCGGTGGTATGTTAATCGGTATGATTTGCCAAATTTTTATCGTTCCTGCGCTGTTTGTAGTCTTCCAGTACTTACAAGAGAAGGTTAAACCGATGGAATGGGAAGATATCGACAATACAGATGCCGTAACAGAGATTGAACAATACGCTAAATAATGAAATTCGATATGAAGAAACAGATTCTATATATGTTGTGCGCAACTGCTCTCTTGAGCAGCTGCCACATCTATAAGTCGTATGACAGACCCGAAGATATCACCACTTCCGGCCTGTATCGCGATCCGGTAGCAGATAATGATACACTGGTTTCGGATACAGCCAACTTCGGTAATCTGCCGTGGAGAGAAGTCTTCACCGACCCGCAACTCCAGTCACTCATCGAAACGGGACTGAAACAAAATACTGACCTGCAGAGTGCAATACTATCAATCAAAGCAGCCCAGGCTCCGTTGTTGGCAGCCAAACTAGCCTATGTTCCAGCTCTGGCCTTGTCCCCACAAGGTACTATCAGCAGTTTTGATAATAGTAAAGCAAGTAAGACTTATTCACTTCCGGTAACCGCCAGTTGGGAGATTAGTCTCTTTGGAGGCTTGCTAAATGCCAAACGAGGTGCAGATGTTGCCGTTAAGCAGGCCAAAGCTTACAAACAAGCTGTACAAACGCAGATTATTGCCAATGTTGCTAATCTGTATTACACTTTATTAATGCTTGACCGCCAACTGGAAATCACCAGAGAGACAGCAGAAATATTAAAGCGTAATGCCGAAACAATGGAAGCAATGAAAAATGCTGCTATGTATAATATCAATTCGGCAGGTGTCGAACAGAGTAAAGCGGCTTATGCACAAGTGATGGCCTCTATTCCGGAAATAGAACAGAGCATCCGCGAAGTGGAAAATTCTCTATCAACTCTTCTTGGAGAAGCTCCCCGCCATATCCAACGCGGTACCATCGAAAAGCAAATTCTACCATCCGAATTTTCAGTAGGCATACCTATCCAATTATTATCCAACCGTCCGGATGTAAAAGCGGCTGAAATGTCACTAGCTTCTGCTTATTATAACACGAACTCCGCACGTTCCGCTTTCTATCCACAAATTACACTTAGTGGATCTGCCGGATGGACAAACAGCGCAGGCTCTGCTATCATTAATCCGGGAAAATTCCTGGCTACTGCCATCGGCTCACTGACACAGCCTCTCTTTTATCACGGAGCAAATATCGCTAAACTGAAAATGGCCAAAGCGCAGGAAGAACAGGCGAAACTCTCCTTCCAGCAAACGCTGTTGAATGCCGGTAGTGAAGTCAGCAATGCGCTAAGTTTATACCAAAAGACGAGTGAAAAGGTAGAATCTCGTCAAATGCAAGTAGAATCTGCCAAAAAAGCTTCGGAAGATACAAAAGAATTGTTTAACTTAGGGACTTCAACCTACCTGGAAGTATTGTCTGCACAGCAGGCTTACTTGAGCGCACAAATCTCACAGGTTTCCGATTGCTTTGATCGGATGCAGGCTGTAGTAAGCCTTTACCAGGCACTGGGTGGTGGAAGAGAAGAATAACTTTAAACATATACTATTATGATTAGTCCGTTAGCTTACGTAGATCCCGAAGCAAAGCTGGGCAAGAATGTAACCGTTCTGCCTTTTGCCTACATTGAAAAGAATGTAGAGATCGGGGATGACTGCGTCATCATGTCTTACGCTAGTATCCTGCAAGGTACTAAAATGGGAAAAGGAAACAAGGTACATCAGAATGCTGTCCTCGGAGCGGAACCACAAGATTTCCACTATACTGGAGAAGAAAGCAGCCTGATTATCGGAGATAATAACGATATTCGTGAGAATGTAGTAATCAGCCGCGCTACATTTGCCGGCAATGCTACCAAAATCGGAAACGGAAACTACCTGATGGATAAAGTACATCTTTGCCATGACGTACAAATCAACAATAACTGTGTGGTAGGTATCGGCACCACTATTGCAGGAGAATGTACGTTGGATGATTGCGCTATCCTAAGTGGAAATGTCACTTTACATCAATATTGTCACATCGGAAGCTGGACACTGGTACAAAGCGGCTGCCGTATATCTAAAGATGTACCTCCATACGTTATCATGTCAGGAAATCCGGTAACATATCATGGTGTAAACGCTGTAGTTCTTTCTCAACATCACAATACATCGGAAAGAATCCTTCGTCACATCGCTAACGCATACCGTTTGATTTATCAGGGTAATTTCAGCGTTCAGGATGCCGTACAGAAGATTATCGACCAGGTTCCTATGAGTGAAGAAATCGAGAATATTGTAAATTTCGTGAAGAACTCGGAAAGAGGGATTGTGAAATAAACAAAGTGAGTCCATATAAAGAAGGTTGATACTTTTTCAAGTATCAACCTTCTTTTTTATATTCAAATTCAAAGATTCAATTCACTATTCAAACTCCAACGTTCCGAAGAAATCAGGGCGGTGGAAATCCGGCTGTTCAATCTGTATCGGATTCCATGAAAGGAAATGAGGGGTCTGCAATTCATCGCCACATTTATAGAAATTAGCTTTTATCTCCTTTCCGTCGAGCGAATCAATCTGGTGCTTAAAGAACACAGAATACGGAATAATAAGGGCCACTTCCCAGTCCGTTTCACCGATGCGTTCAGCAAAAGGCTGATTACCCAGACTAGACCAGCGTTGTACAAGAGCAGTCACCTCTTTCGGTGCATGTTCGCGGTTGTTACGCACAGGTCCGGCACCCACCAGAATAGTTCCGATGCAATTGCATTCTATATTATAATAGATCCCGTCGCCTGCAGGTATGGAAAAGAATTCCACGCAGGAGTCAGTCCATACAGAACCGTTATCTTTTCCATACTTGGCACGTACACTCTCCTCTTTCACTTTAAAATGTAGCAAAATCGAGTTCTGTGTGTGAGCAATTCGAAAATTCACTTTAGGTTTGTAAGGATATTCAGCCCAATTGACACACTGAATCGACTGAAAATCTATTTTTTCTTCATCGAATAGTTTAGGAAGCGAACAAGCCTCCACGTTAGCCGCACTAATTTTCTTTACTTTCATATATCTTTCGTTTGAATGATACAAATATAGTTACTTTCTTTGGTTTACACCTTATTTCTATGTTATTTTTAAATTGCAAATTATTATATCAAAAAATAATATTTAGTTAAATATTACTCAACTATTATATAATGAGATATTTTTTCATATATTTGCCATCACTTAACCGATTAAATAGATACTGTTTATGAAAACATCCCTTAAAGACATAGCAGAAACCTTAAAATTATCCAAGACAACAATCTCTTGGGTACTTTCTGGTAAGGGGGATGAAAAAGGTATTAGTCTTGCTACACAAGAAAAAGTCTTTCAATGCGCCAAACAGTTGAATTACCAGCCTAATTTATTAGCCAGAAGCCTAAATACGGGTATATCAGGCACAATCGGATTAATCATACCGGATATTACAGACTCTTTTTACTCCAAAGTTGCCCGTTCTATAGAAAAGGAAGCGGAAACACAAGGCTATTCATTAATGATTTGTAGCTCTGAATCTGAAATAGAAAGAGAAAACAGAATGATCCGGTTATTCAAAGCGAAACAGGTGGATGGAATTATAGTAGCCCCCACAAAAGTTTCTAAAATTGAAATACAGAATCTAGTCAAAGAAGGCTATCCATTAGTCTTATTTGACCGCTACTTTCCTGAGATGCAGACAAACTACATCATTATTGACAATGAAGGCAGTAGCTACGAGTTAGTAAAGAAAATGATCGATAACGGATCATCTAAAATAGCTATTATTACCACGAATCCTCATCTCCGCACAATGAATATGAGACGAGAAGGGTATGCAAGAGCTTTAATTGAAGCCAACCTACCCGTTGATCCTGATCTATATGGAGAGGTGACCTTTGTTGATTATGAGAAGAATGTTTTCAAGACTCTTGATCAAATATTCAGCAAAGTACCTGATGTAGATGGGTTCTTCTTCACAACCCATATTTTGGCTCTGGAAGCATTCCGTTACTTTTATGAAAAAGGAATCAATATAAATAAAGGATATGAATTGGCTTGTATTCATGGAGTATCAGCATTCCGTGTCTTAGCACCTAATATGAACATCGCAAGAATGCCAATAGAAGAGATCGGTAAGAATGCCGTAAGGATTCTACTTGGCGATATCAAATATCGCTTGGAAAATTCGACCGAAAAAAGAGAAGTAGAAACACTTGTCCTGCCATGTTCATTACCCTAGTCATGATTTTACATTTTTTCTTCAATCACTTAACCGGTTTAGTGAAAATAAATAATGATATCAAATTAACAAATGTAACAATAAAGAAAATAGCCCTCTAATTATTAACATAAAGATACAGAATTATGAAGTTCCAAATTAAAAATGAAAAATACATGCTGGCTCTATTAGGACTTCTAGTATGGGCATGCAGCAGTAACAACATTGATATTGAAAATATGCGATGTGAATATCAAATTTCTCCAATTGGCATTGATTCACCAGCACCGCGTTTTACTTGGAATTACACAACCAATAATGAAGATGCAACAGAGTTTTCTCAAGACAGCTATCAGCTATATATCGCCACCCGGGAACAAGATTTGAGAAACTCATCCGATAATAGCTGGCAATCTGACACTATTTACTCTGACACTCCTCATGCGACCTATCAAGGATCAGAAAAATTGAAATCCAGAACTCGTTATTACTGGCAAGTAATAGCATGGGATAAAACAAAGGAACATAAGATTATCTCTCCTATATCCAGTTTTGAAACAGCTCAACTCAACCAAAGTGACTGGACAGGAGTATGGATTACTGATAATCATGATAAAGATTATACGCCAGCGCCCATGTTGCGCAAGTCGTTTATCGCTCAAGATGATATACAACAAGCAAGATTATATGTAAGTGCCGCTGCATATTATAAAATGACATTAAATGGTAAATCAATAACATCATCACATCTCAATCCGGGTTTTACTCATTATGATAAAAGAAATCTGTATAACACATACGACGTCACTTCACAACTGCTCAAAGGAGAGAACGTACTATCTGCAATACTTGGGAACGGATTCTACAACGAATCGGCCCCTGTAGCAACATGGAGCTATGAGCAAGCCCGCTGGCGTAACCGCCCAAGAATGATCTGCGAAATGGAGATATTATATAAAAATGGAGAAAAGCAAACCATCCATTCAGATTCTACTTGGAAAACGAGTACCGGTCCTTATATACAAAACAATATTTATAGTGGTGATACCTATGATGCATGTCTTGCAATTGCTGGATGGGACAAACCGGGTTTTGATGACTCTAAATGGACAAATGCAATTCAGGTGGCTGCCCCTTCTCCCCTACTAGTATCACAAAACATGCCTGCTATTGAAACGGAACAATTTATCACTCCAATCAATATGCGTTCTTTTGGTGATACAGTCTATGTATACGATTTTGGAGTTAATATGTCAGGGGTCTGTACTCTTTCTATCAATGGCAAGAAAGGCACTAAAGTCAGTATGCAACACGGCGAATTGCTAAAAGATAACGGACGCTTGGAAATGCGCAACTTAGATATTTACTACAAACCATTACCTGGCCTCGCTTTTCAAACAGACACTTATATATTGGACGGAAAACAAGGTACATTCACTCCAGATTTTACATATCATGGATTTCAATATGTAGAAGTTCGTTCAGATCGTCCTGTAAAACTTACTAAAGAGAGCTTAACCGCTCAATTCATACATACGGCTGTTCCTCCTGTTGGTAAATTCAGTTGTTCAAATGAACTATTAAATAAAATATGGAAAGCTGCTAATCAATCATATTTATCAAATCTGATGAGTATCCCGACTGACTGTCCCCAACGAGAGAAAAATGGATGGACTGCCGATGCACACATAACAATGGATTTAGGATTATTAAACTTCGATGGTATTACTTTCTATGAAAAATGGCTGGATGATATGATTGATAATCAAAATGAAGAAGGACGTATATCGGGAATCATTCCTAGTTCCGGATGGGGCTATGATGACTGGATAGGTCCTGTATGGGATGCTGCCATGTTTATCGTGCCAATGGCAATTTACCACTACTATGGAGATACAAGAAGCATCGAAAAACTATGGCCTGTATGCACCAAATACCTTGCCTACCTCGCAGGACGCGAGGACGCGGAAGGAACCGTAACTTACGGAATTGGTGACTGGGTATTCCATAAAACACAAACCCCTACAGAATTCACCACTACCTGCTATTATTATTTAGACAATCTGTATATGGCTAAATTTGCAGAACTCATTGGAAAAGATGGTAGTAGTTATGCTAAGAAAGCAGAAGAATTGAAATTGCTTATCAATCACAAATACTTCGACACATCCAAAGCTATTTATGCCAATGGTTCGCAAGCAGCACAAGGAGTTGCCTTATACCTTGGAATCGTTCCTAAAGAATACGAACAGCAGGTTGCAGATAATCTTTCTACGATGATAAAAGCCAATAAAAACCTGCTCGATTTTGGAGTTTTAGGCAGTAAAACAGTCCTGCGGATGCTTTCCAAATATGGATATGCTGACTTGGCATATCAGATGGCCGCACAAGAAGAAGCTCCATCTTGGGGCAATTGGATAAAACAAGGTTTCACTACACTAGCAGAAACATGGATACTTTCACCTGAATTTAGAGATGCCTCCGTAAATCACATGTTTCTTGGAGACATTAATGCATGGATGTACAATATATTGGCAGGCATTAATTATGATGAACAGAAACCCGGATTCAAACATATTCTTATCCAACCTCATTTCGTAAAAGGTCTTGACTGGGTAAAAGCAGAATATAAATCTGTAAACGGAATCATTCGTTCTGAATGGGAACGTAAAGGAGAACAAGTGATTCTCAAAGTCACGATCCCAGTCAATACGAATGCAACAGTAGAATATAATGGTAAAAAGATAGATTTAAGGTCAGGAAAACATCAACTCACATTTTAATTGAAACAAAAGAAAGGAGGTTTAATAGAGGCATATAAAGAAGCAAAAATGAGACCGTTATGTAATACTATAAAAATATAACACTAGTTACTTTGTCACACCATCAATCAAATCTATTAACAATGAATAAAATCAGTACACTGCTATTTTTGATATTTCTCACTTGTACAAGTGGTGTTTTTGCCGATTCCGGTAGTTCCATCTCCTTAAATGGAACATGGGAACTCTCTTATTGGATGCAACCTGAAGAACCTATAACTTCGCCCAAGGACATGCAACTAGCTGAAGTGAAACATCTATCAGCCCAAGTCCCCGGTAATGTAGAACTAGACCTAATGGCTGCCAACTTAATTAAAGATCCGATGATTGGCAGTAATGTAAATGAATTACGCAAATGGGAAGGCTATCAATGGTGTTATTCCAAATCATTCGTAGCGCCACAACTAAAACCAGGACAACAATATCAACTCTTCTTTGCCGGAATAGACTGTCTGGCCGATATATGGCTGAATGGAAAGCACATTGGCAAAGCAGAAAATATGATGATTGAACATGCTTTTGATGTAACTAAAGAAATAAAAGCAGGAGAAAGCAATCAACTCCAAGTGATACTCCGTTCATCTGTTATTGAAGGACAAAAACATCTGTTAGGGACATTCAGTATTGGAAACTTCCCGTCTGAAGAATCCGTATTCATCAGAAAAGCTCCGCACACCTATGGATGGGACATTCTGCCACGATTAGTCAGTGCAGGTTTGTGGAGAGATGTAGAATTACGCGTATTGAATCCGGCACGTCTCACAGATGTTCACTATATGGTCGCCAATGTAGACACTGCTACCAGAAATGTACGTTTGTATACTGATGTACAAGTAAAACTACCTTTCGAAAAGTTCGACAAAGTGAAAGCCGTATATACATTAAGTCGCCATGGGAAAGAAATATATAAAGGAAGCTCTGTTGTCGTTTCCCCAGCATTCCGATATATAATGGAAATCAAGAATGCTGATTTATGGTGGCCAAGAGGATATGGAGAACCGGCTTTATATGATGCAAAAGTAGAGTTAGTAGATTCTGACGGCACTATTTTATCAACAGATAATAAACGGGTAGGCCTCCGCACGATTCAACTAGACATTACAGACATCAACCTCCCACCGGATCATCCGGGTAAATTCTGTTTCATAGTCAATGGAGAACCTATTTTTATTCACGGAACCAATTGGGTACCCATGGATGCACTCCATAGCCGGGATCATTCTTTCATAGACGAATCTATCCGCATGGCTGTAGAATTAAACTGCAATATGATACGTTGTTGGGGTGGCAACGTGTATGAAGATCATCATTTCTTTAATTTATGCGATGAAAACGGCATTATGGTATGGCAGGATTTTACGATGGGATGCACTTTCTATCCTCAACGCAGCTCATTTACACAAGCATTGGAAGAAGAGACCATTTCCGTTGTATGCAAGTTACGCAATCATCCATCACTCGTTTTATGGTCAGGAAATAATGAAGACGATTGTGCACTGCGCTGGTCTTTGCAACCATTTAATATTAATCCAAATCAGGATGTAGTTAGCCGCAAGGTCCTCCCGGCAGTTATTTATGAGTTTGACCCTACTCGCCCTTATCTTCCCAGCTCTCCTTACTACAGCCAAGCGGTATATGAAAGAGGAAGTGCTGACCAATATTTACCAGAAAACCATTTATGGGGTCCCAGAGGATATTACAAAGACAAATTCTATACGGATGCTACCTGCTGCTTTGTCAGTGAAATCGGCTATCACGGCTGCCCTAATTTAGAAAGTCTCCAGAAAATGATGACAAAAGATGCCGTATATCCCTGGACAAAAAATCATGAATGGAATGATGAATGGGTTACCAAATCTGTTCGTAGATTCCCAGAATGGGGAAAGACATTCGATCGCAATAATCTTATGATTAATCAGGTACGTTTACTTTTTGGTGAAGTTCCCTCCAAACTGGATGATTTTATATTCGCTTCTCAATCCGTACAGGCAGAAGCTATGAAATATTTCATAGAAATGTGGCGTGGAAAGAAGTTTGACGACAAGACTGGTATTGTCTGGTGGAACCTGCGGGATGGATGGCCAGTGATCTCTGATGCGATTGTTGACTACTACAATTCAAAGAAGATGGCATATTATTTCATCAAGAATGTTCAACAGGATGTTTGTGTACTAATCAATGATGCAGAAGGCGGAAATTACCCACTGATAGGAACGAATGACACACGCAACGTACAAAGTGGTAATGTAACGGTAACAGATGCATCCTCGGGACGTAAAATCTATGAGAGCACTTTCCGTATTCCAGCCAATCAAAAGGTCAGAATAGCCTCACTACCGGAAGAAAGCGGTCAAGGAATCTATCTGATCCAATACCAGATCGGTAATCAGAAATTCATGAATCATTACCTATACGGCAAGGCACCTTTCAACTTGAAAGAATACAAGCGGCTGTTACAAAAAACCGGATTATACGCTAAAAAATAATAGTTATGAAAGAGAACTTGTTAGGAATTGACGTAGGAGGCACCAAATGCGCCATCATCTACGGTATCAAAGAAAACGACGAGCTACATATCATCGACAAAAAGAAATTTGATACGACCACAGTCGACGAAACAATAGACAGAATTCTCTGTGAAACCGAAAAGATGATGAACCTCCACCAGCTAACCCCTACTAACACAAAAGCGATTGGAATCTGTTGCGGAGGTCCTCTCAACAGTGAAACAGGCATCGTGATGTCTCCCCCTAACCTACCGGGATGGGACAACATCCCCATTGTGGCAATGGTGGAAAAAAAGACGCGCATTAAAACCAATCTACACAATGATGCCAATGCCTGTGCTTTAGCCGAATGGAAGTTCGGAGCAGGAAAAGGAACTAAGAATATGGTCTTTCTCACATTCGGTACGGGACTGGGAGCAGGATTAATATTAAATGGCAAACTGTATACGGGCACCAATGACAATGCCGGAGAACTGGGACATATCCGCCTGTCGGATTTCGGTCCGATAGGTTACGGTAAAAAGGGCTCTTTTGAGGGATTTGCCAGCGGTGGAGGTATTGCTCAACTCTCCAAAATGTATGTGATGGAGAAATTGCAGACCGGACAGAAAGTTGAATGGTGTACCTTACAGGAACTAGATCAGCTTACTGCCCGAAAAGTGGCTGAAGAAGCTGCCAAAGGTGATAAATTAGCCCAAAGCATATATGAGACGTCTGCTATTTATCTGGGAAAAGGATTATCCATGGTGATCGATATCTTGAATCCGGAAGTCATTGTGATAGGTGGCATCTATACCCGGAATAAAAATATGATGGAACCCATCATGCAAAAGATAATCGATCAGGAAGCATTATCCTGTGCAAACAGAGTATGTAAAGTGAAACCAGCCGCCTTGGGAGAGCAGATAGGAGATTATGCAGCTCTTTCTGTAGCCGCTAACTTAACCGATTAACTATTATGAAAGAGCTTATTGAAACAACACTGGAAGAGGCTCGGCAAACGTTGGAGAGCTTTCTTGAGGAAACAACAACAGTCGGGATTATTTCACAGGCAGCCTCTACCTGCGCCGAAGCATTAAAAGCCGGAAATAAGATTATCAGCTGTGGTAATGGAGGTTCTTTATGTGACGCCACCCACTTTGCAGAAGAACTAACCGGACGTTACCGCAACAACCGCATCCCGCTACCGGCAATTGCAATCAATGACCCGGCTTACATGACCTGTGTGGGAAATGATTTTTCGTTCAACGAGATCTTCTCCCGCTATGTAGAAGCTATGGGATGTAAGGGAGATGTATTATTGGCCATCAGCACAAGCGGACATTCCGAGAACATACTGAAAGCTGCCGTACAAGCACACAACAATGGAATGAAAGTGATAGCGCTGACTTCAAAAGGAGAGAATGAACTGTCACGACTGGCAGACATTGCAGTCTGCGCGCCACGAGCAGCACATTCCGACAGAATACAAGAAATTCACATCAAAGTTATCCACATTCTGATTCAGGCAATTGAGGCAGAATTAGGCTTTGAATAATAACCTACTAAATTTAATCAATATGGCAATGAAAATGACACATATCAGTAAAACTCTATTGAGTATTGTTTGCACACTTTGGGGAATGTCCGCCTGCTCGGATGATTATAACAAATATGACGATTGCCCGGCTTGCAACTATTATCCTGTTGCAGTAGGGAATTCAACAGGAACTCCGGTTCATGCTATCGGTGTCGAGATGGATCCACACTTCTTCTCACAAAACATCACCCGCAATGATGGTTCAAAGGCTGAAGATTGGGAAAATATAGTTGTACAACGGGTAAAGAAAATGAAAGTACAACAATTCCGAATCATGATGCAGCCACAATGGTGGGAACCCTCCAATGACAACAACGCTCCTAATGTCGCGGATATGAGCAAATTCACTTTTGATTCGGAAGAAATGCAATCTGTATACAAAGTATTGGATCTGGCCCAGGAGAATAATATCGGAGTGACATTAGTCGTATGGGGAGCCATTACCAATATCGACTTACTATCAGGCATTAACAATGGTCAAAAGCATTTCTTGTGTGATGCACGAAGTTATAACGTTAATCCGGGTTGGATTGCCGGTATAGATAACTATGAAGAATTTGCTGAAAACTTCTCCACAATGGTGAAATACCTGATTGAAGAAAAGCATTATACCTGTATCAATCAAATTACTCCATTCAATGAACCTGACAGTCATATAGCAGGTTACGGTCGCATCATGTGGCAAGGTGATTTTGAAACCATGGGTTGGCAGGACACCTACGCCCCCATGGTGAAAGCACTGGATGCCAAGTTTAAAGCAGATGGAATACGCAGTAAGGTACACTTCAACCTTTCTGACAATACAGACGGTACACCCGGATATATCGCTGCCTGTGTTTCCGCTTTCACAAACGATGAAGCCGACCTGTATAACTCTCATGTATACAAGTTTGACTACAACACCCCTAATTCGACTCTCGTAAATTGGGAACGTCAAAATATAGCTTCTGCAGGAGGTAAAAGACATTTTGTTGGAGAATTCGGTTTTCCTGGATACGGAAGTGCCCGTCAATATGGTATAGACACGTATACGCGAGGGGTACAGATAATCCGCGTTGCTCTGAACTATCTGAATGCCGGTGCTTGCGGAGTAAGCTACTGGAGTCTGATCGATCAATATTATAACCGCAATGCCTCCTATTCGGAAATGCAGCAACTCGGTTTATGGAAATATCTAAAATCCGCTTATACCGAAGACCCAGATGTATATTCCAAAATCAAGGAAGACTACGAGGTACGTCCTCAATACTATGCATATAGTCTGTTGACACGTTTTGTCCGCCAGGGCGACGAAGTATATCCATTGGATCTCGGCGACGAGTTGATAGCCGGAAGTGCTTTTCTCAACACAGAGGGAAAATGGACGTATGTACTTTCCAACGCTACAGACAAAGACAAGATGATACAGTTGGAAAATGATAAAGAAGGTGCCAATGGAGAATACAATGTCTACAAATATATGGAAGGACGCCTACCGGAAGGTGATAATCTTATAGAATCAACAGAAACGGTCAACACGCAAGAGAATAACCTAAAACTTAAATTATCTCGTTCATCAATCAGGGTATTAGTACAAAAATAGAAGTATATACACCCCATTTAGTGGAGATATATATACACCGTATTGGGCATATATATTCACCATGTTAGCCATATATATCCGCCGTGCTGGATATATATGCCCACCAACCAAGTAATTTATCATCAAAAGTACACGAATGAAAAAAGAAATATCCATAGTAAAAATGCTCTCCGTCATGTTCGGATTCTTCGTTATGGGATTTGTTGACATTGTCGGAATAACCACGAGCTATGTGAAGAATGATTTCAGCCATCTCACCGATACGATGGTTAATCTCATCTCTCTATCCTGTTTCTTGTGGTTCCTGGTGCTTTCTATTCCCACCGGAATGTTAATGAATCGCATCGGACGCAAGAAAACCGTATTACTTAGCTTCGCATTCCATGTATTAGCTATGTGCCTTCCACTCGTTGCATATGACTTTACCGCCATATTAATCGCATTTGCCTTGATAGGTATCGGTAACACTCTATTGCAAGTTTCACTCAACCCATTAGTAACGGATGTCGTTGCAAACGATAAGTTGACAGGTACATTAACCCTAGGACAATTTGTCAAAGCAGTCAGTTCATTCCTGGGTCCTATCCTGGCAGCTTGGGTGACTGGTAGTTTTTTCGGATGGAAAATGATATTCCCCGTTTATGCCGGACTGTCACTGCTCGCTTTGATATGGCTATGGCTTACCCCTATACAAGAAAAACAACAGGAACGGAAGAACATTTCTTTCAAAGTCACTCTTGAATTATTCAAAGACAAATACATTCTTGCTTTCTTTATCGGTATTCTCGTGCTGGTAGGTGTAGACGTAGGTATCAATATGACTTTCCCTAAATTCCTGATGGAACGTTGTGATCTACCACTGACAGATGCAGGAATGGGAAATAGTGTGTATTTCTTCGCCCGCACTGTAGGAGCCTTTTTGGGTGGTATCCTACTGATGAAATATTCAGAAAGTAAATTCTATATTTATAGCGTCTGGATAGCTCTCGCAGGATTGATACTGATGACCATTAGCACTAATCTCTGGTTTATCCTCGGATGTGTAGCAGTTTTCGGGATAGGATATGCCAATCTGTTTTCCATCATCTTCTCTCTGTCTTTGAAACGTGTTCCCGAGAAAGCGAACGAAGTATCTGCACTTCTTATCGTCGGTGTATCTGGCGGTGCCGTCCTCCCGCCTATTTTAGGAGTAATTACCGATTCATTCCACAGTCAGTTATCTGCAATCATAGTACTTGCCATTGTATGGTGCTATCTGATCGGAATAATGAGAAAAATAAAAACCACATAAACCTATATTCTAATGAAACATTTCAAGAAAATCGAATCGAAATTCCTGTTCTCATTACTGATTATGAGTGTGTGGAGCATCATAGCCGTGGGTCAGACGACGGCTAAAATCTCCAAACACATTCCTGAAATCGAAAAATGGATTCAGAAACAATTCGCTAAAGGAAAAACACCTCCGTTCTCGTTTATATGTGACGGGAAACCTTCCGCAGAATTTATCCGCCAATGGGACTATTCCCAGCAAAAGATAGAATCCGAAGAAGCGGATGTGATAAAGTATCTCTTTACCTACTACAATCCTACCAACGGACTGAAAGTAGAATGTACCGTAAAAGGCTATCCCAGTTATCAGGCTGCCGAATGGGTATTGAACTTCACCAACAAAGGTACGAGCAACTCTCCCACTCTGGAACAAGTGAAAGTAGTGGACCTTGCCATGCAATACGCTTCTAAAGGAGAATTCAAGTTACACTATGCAGACGGAAACCATATCTCCAAATATGATTTCCATCCACGTTCGGTTACTCTGGCAACGGGTGAAACCAAACAGATGTCTCCACAAGGAGGACGCTCTTCAGAAGGGGACTATCTTCCTTTCTTCAACATTGAATCACCTGCCGGACAGGGAGTCATATTAGGAGTAGGCTGGTCGGGCACCTGGTATGCAGATGTATGCGCACAAGATAATCGTACAATATCCATGGCTTCGGGAATGAAAACCATGAAATTATACTTACGTCCACAGGAAACAATTCGTACCCCAAGTATCAGTCTGATGTTTTGGGAAAATATCGACCGGATGGCAGGACACAATAAATTCCGCCGTTTTGTCCTGGCACACAAGTCACGGAAAATCAACGGAAAATTTGCCGAATATCCTCTTTCCAGCGGATTCAACTATCGGGACCCCGCACCTTGTACGGAATACTCATGCCTGACAGCCGATTATGCCATTGCCATGGTGAAACGTTACATACAGTTCGGATTGAAGCCCGAAGTATTCTGGCTGGATGCCGGATGGAACACCGATGCTGCAGACTTCGAACATGGCAAGACCTGGGCCAACACAGCCGGTAACTGGACTGTAGATACATTGCGCTTCCCCAAAGGACTTCGTCCTGTAGCCGACGAAATACACAAAGTAGGAGCTAAATTCATGGTCTGGTTCGAACCCGAGCGTGTCATCCGTGGTACCCAATGGGCAGTAGAACACCCCGACTGGATGCTCGACATTCCCGAACACAACAATGACACCTACCTACTGTTCGATCTGGGAAATCCGGAAGCCTGCCACTGGATGAGTAAATATATAGGCGATATGCTCGAAGAAAACAGCATAGACTATTACCGTCAGGATTTCAATATGCAGCCGGATATCTACTGGGCAGCCAACGATGAGCCCGGACGTACAGGAATGAAAGAGATACGACACATCGAAGGACTATACTACTTCTGGGATTATCTGCTGAGCCGATTCCCGAACCTGCTCATAGACAACTGTGCCAGTGGGGGACGACGTATTGACTGGGAAACAATCGGCCGAAGCGCACCACTATGGAGGAGTGATTATTATCATTACGACGATCCGGACGGCTACCAATGTCACACGTATGGCCTGAATTTCTTCCTACCTTTACATGGAACAGGTAGTTTACAGACCGATCCGTATTCTTTCCGCTCAAGCGTCAGCACAGCTTTGATTTATAACTGGAAAATAACCGATAAAAATGCCTCCGTTTACGAAATGCAACGTTGTCTGAAAGAATTCCACGAAATCAGACCTTACTATTACGAAGATTATTACCCACTGACGGGTACAGAAGACATGACGCGGGATAATATCTGGCTAGCCTATCAAATGCATCGTCCGTCGGACGACAGTGGTATTATCGTTGCTTTCCGCAGAACCGCCTCCAAAGACAAAAAAATCACCGTCAGACTTTCAGGAGTGGATCCGGAAAAATACTATACAGTGACAGACATGGATAGCCGACAGAGCAAAATCTATCAGGGAAAAGAACTGACCAGTCAGTTGCCACTGATCCTCGAAAAGCCACATAGTTCCTTATTACTAAAATATAAAGTTACCAACGAAAAACCGAATAAAGAATGAAAAAAAGAATACTATATTATCTATTCATTCTGCTTCTGTTCCCTCATAATGGAACAGGACAGACGGTAGCCCGCATGAGCGACCGCCCGGTAAACACCAGCCAATGGATAACCACCCACTTTGCCCGCGGTGTGGTCCCTCCTTTCTCTTTCGAATATGGAGGTAAACCTTCACAGGAATTTATCAAAAGCTGGTCTTATACGGCTACGCGTCAGAAAAGTGACGATCCCAAGGTTCTGAAATACCTTTATACTTATCGTGAACCATCCGGAGGATTAAAAGTCGAATGTGAAGTGAAAGGCTTTACCGACTTCAATACGGTGGAATGGGTACTCCGTTTCACCAACCAGGGAAAGAAAAATACGCCGGAGATTGCCAACATAAAAGTGTCTGATATCACATTCCGCTACCAGCATCCGGGAGCATTCAACCTTCATCATTCCGAAGGCAGCCATGCATCCAAATCAGATTTCAGCCAGCAACTTACAATCTTGTCTCCGGGTGATAATCTTTATATGAGACCGGAAGGTGGACGCTCTTCACAAATGCGTATGCCATTCTTCAATATTGAATCTCCGGCTAATCAAGGAGTTATCGTAGCCATCGGATGGACAGGAACCTGGTTTGCCGATGTGCGCTGTGCAGACCAGCAAAGCGTAGCGCTTACCTCCGGAATTGAACGTTTGAAAACCTATCTGTATCCGGAAGAGAGCATCCGCACTTCCAGTGTATGCCTGTCATTCTGGAACGGTTCCGACCGGATGAAAGGACACAACCAGTTCCGCCGTTTCGTGCAAGCCCACCACACTTGGAAAGTAGGTGGTAAACCGACCGTATATCCAATATCGACCAGTTTCAACTACGGTGATCCTACTCCCTGTAATGAATATACCTGCCTGACTACAGATTATGCCATTGCTATGGTGAAACGGTATGAACAATTCAAATTAGTACCCGAAGTATTCTGGCTGGATGCCGGATGGTACAATCACTCTGCAGATGTAGCCAATCATAAGAATTGGGCGAACACCGTAGGAAACTGGACCGTCGACTCTATTCGTTTCCCCGAAGGATTACGCCCCATCGCCGACGAAGTGCATAGAGTTGGTTCCAAGTTCATGGTATGGTTTGAACCGGAGCGTGTTATGAAAGGCTCAGCTTGGGCACTGCAACACCCTCAATGGATGTTGGATGCCAGAGGAAAAGCCAAACAGGAAGACTGGACAAAAAATGGTGAGCACGACTCTTATCTATTCAATCTCGGAAATCCGGAGGCATGTCGATGGATGAGTAAATATATCGGAGACTTCCTCGAAGAAAATGGCATAGACTACTACCGCCAGGATTTCAATATAGAGCCGGAAGGTTTCTGGGCTGCCAATGATGAACCTGGCAGACAAGGTATCTGCGAAATCCGATACATTGAAGGACTTTATTCTTTCTGGGAATATCTGCTGAACCGCTTTCCGGGCTTGCTGGTTGATAATTGTGCCAGTGGCGGACGCCGTATTGACCTCGAAAGTATCTCACGCAGTGCACCGATGTGGAGAACAGATTACAGTTATGGAGAACCAATCGGCTATCAATGCCATACTTACGGATTGAACTTATACCTTCCCCTGCATGGTACAGGAACTGTGAGTGCCGATAAATTCACTTTCCGTTCCAGCCTCGGAACCTCTATTATCTACAACTGGAAAATAACCGAAGCTGGACAATCCATCTATGATATGCGCGACCGCCAGGCAGAGTTCAAAGAACTCCGCCCCTATTTCTATGAAGATTACTATCCGTTGAGTGGAATAAACAACATTACTTCGGAAAATATCTGGCTAGCATACCAACTTTATCGTCCGTCGGATGACAGCGGATACATCGTAGCTTTCCGCCGCAAAGACAATCCGGACAAGAGCTATACTGTCAATTTATCAGGGCTACACCCTGACCACACTTATATACTCACCAATAAAGATACAGGAGAAGCTATAAAGAAAACCGGTAAAGAACTGGCTAACGGCTTCACGCTGACACTGGATAACCCGCAAAGTAGTCTGATAATCAAATACCAAAGTTCAACAACTGCCATACAGAAACTTTCTGTAGGAAAGAAAACCGGTGTAAAGCTCCGTGCTATAGGTGCAGAACTAGATCCCCACTTTCTCTCACAAAATGTGACCCGCAATGATGGAGCTAAAGCTGAAGACTGGGATCGCATCGTTGTGAAACGTGTCAAAGAAATGGGACTGCAAAGCTTACGGGTGATGGTGATGCCACAATGGTATGAGCCAAAGAATGACAATCCGGATGCATCCAAAATCGACTGGCATAATTTCACTTTCAACTCTGTAGAAATGCAATCACTCTACAAAGTATTGGATATGGCACAAGAACAGAAAATGGAAGTCACCCTTGTACTTTGGGGAGCCCCTCCGGGACATTTCCTGACCGAAGGGAATTATGGTAACTGGGTAGTAGCCCCGACTAACTATGAAGAATGGAGCGAAAACTTTTCCGCACTTGTACAACACCTGCTCAACAACAAAAAATACACGTGCGTCAAAGAGATTACTCCGATCAACGAACCAGATTGGTCATATATCATCAAAGGTAAAGCTGCTCCCACCGCCGACTATATTGAAATGTGTAAAGTACTCGACAGACGTTTCAAAGAGGATGGAATAAGAAATAAAGTACATTTCAGCCTTTCTGACAATTCAGACGGAGGTACAGGAACGCATAAATATCTGGCAGCCTGCACGAAAGGACTGGCGAACGTTGCTGACGTATTCAACTCCCACACCTATATCTTCGGCTACGAAACTCCGAACTCCACAATTCTGGATTGGGAAAAACAAAACTCTCAATTGGCCTCTTCAGTTGGGAAAGCCCATTTCATCGGTGAATTCGGAGGTAATCAATGCGTAGGTGCCACCAGACAAAAAGATATCGACTTGTATGAACGAGGAGTACTCATGACACGCATAGCCATCAATCTACTCAATGCAGGAGCAAGCGGTGTTAGCTATTGGAGCCTGATAGACCAATACTATGGTAAGGATGCAGACTACGGAGCAATGCAGCAACTGGGTTTATGGAAGTATGTAAAGAAAACATACGCTTCGGAACCATACTACAACGATATCAAAAGTGATTACGAGGTACGCCCACAGTACTATGCCTATTCTCTGTTGACACGTTTCATACGCCCGGGAGCTGAAATCTATCCGATAGCAACACCGGAAGAATGGTATGCAGGAACTGCTGTTCGAAACACAAATGGCAAATGGGTATATGTTTTCGCCAATGGAATGGACCAGGAGAAAGCAATAAGCCTCATCAACCAACATACGCAAACCAAAGGGAATTATCAGGTTTACCGTTATATCAAAGACGGTTTACCTACCACAGACCAAATGTTGGCTCCGGACGCCCAGCCTCTCAAAGTGAACGATAAAATTCTATGTTTACTTCCGGCTCATTCTGTGATCGTCTTAAAACAAGAATAACTATGTACTCTATTTATTCATTAAACAAATAGTATTTATGAAAACACATTTCTACATTTTATTAATGCTTGGAATGGTATTCCTTTTGGGATGTGAAGACGAAAAGTTAGGCACAGACCTAGGAGTAACCAATGTAGTGCTTCCGGATATTTCGGAAGAATCCCTGGGCACAGAGATTACCATTCAGGGAAATGGCTTTATCGACTGTGATGTACTGGCTCTTTCTCCCCTTTCAGGAGGAACCGAACAGCCCATCTACATGGAAACCAGAGAAGTACAATCCGATCATATCACGGTACTTTACCCCTCTACGGCCACCAAAGATTCTTATGGACTTGTATTGGTACGCGGTAGCAAAATGCGAACATTAGGCGTCATCAACAGTACTGTTGGAGTTATGCCCGACGAAAACCTGCGTAATGCCTTGTCTGCTCTTTTCCCTGATATATTTAAAGGAGAAAAGATATCTTCCAGTGCTAAATATGTCACTTTCACTGATGGCACACTAAATATCAGCGATAAAAATATCACTTCTCTGGAGGGACTCGAATATTTCAGCAACATTCGGAAACTGATCTGCAACAATAATGATATCAGTGAAATTCCTGCAGAAGTACTATCCAGACTGTCTGAACTGACTGCACAAAACACTGGTCTGACCAAACTGGAACTAGCCACTTCGGAACAGCCGAACACGACATTGGTATCTCTCAACATAGATGGAAGTACCAAACTAGAATCTGTCGACCTGTATTATTGTTATAACATTGAGAAGTTCTCTGCTCTAAACTGTAAACTGGTATATCTGGATGTACGCAATTACCACAGTATCTATGGCGGATGTCTGAACTACAACAGCACAGACTTCAAATTTACTTTCAGCGATGACGCAAGTAAAGAACGACTCCTGAAAATGGAATCCTGGTGGATGGACTCATACTACAGCAATAGCGGTTCTATCGTAGATGCCATCAATAATGGAGTGACAGTGGAAGGGTACGACTGGATGCACGACTATCCCGATGGAAACAACAACTATTATTACAGTTACGGAAAATATCAGAAGACAATGAAAAAGTACGGAGAAATTCCTGATATCAATCTGCGAAACGCACTCAAAGCATTGGTTCCGGATGTATTCGATGGAGATAAAGTTCTGACAGTGGCTGCTCTGAATACTGAATACTTCAGGAATAACACGACCCTTGATCTTAGCAATAAGGGAATCACTAATCTGGAAGGACTACAATACTTCTGCGGATACAAAAACCTCATTCTGGATGGAAATAATCTGGGAGAAATCGATCTTAGTAAATACGCAATCAGTACCAGCTACACGGCAGGTCCGGTAGATGAGAAAGGAATTCAGACTTTCAGTGCCAAGAATGCAGGATTAACCAAATTCATTTCTGGCGATCAGTATATGATAACCTCTATAGATGTGAGCAACAATCCGGGATTAGCATATCTGGATATAAACCGGTGCAAATCCATCACATCACTAAATGCATCCGGTTGTCCGCTCACTTATGTTGATCTGCGTAATCTGGCAGGTACTTATTCCGTACTAGGTTACTCCGGTGGAGCTGTAGATGCCTCAAAAGTTCAGTTCTCATTTACCGACAGCTCTTCAACTCAAAGGAAGCTACTAGTAGAAGAATGGTGGATGGATAGCCCATGGAATGGCACAAGCCCATGTATTACCGCAAAGAATCAAGGTGTCCGGATAGAACGCTATGAATACATAGGATACGACAAGGATAAAATGTTGAGTTCATTTAATTAGACAGAAAACAATCTTAAACGTTATAGTTATGAAAAAAAGTTATTGGCTATACAAAATGTGCCTGTTGCTTGGGTTGGGAATCTGTATTCCCGTTACAGGAAATGCATCGGATATCGGAGATGCTACCCTGACACAGCAACAGTCTAAAATAACAGCCTCTGGAGTCGTCGTAGACGAGTCCGGTGAAAGCCTGATCGGAGCTTCCGTCATAGAAAAAGGAGCAGCAACGAATGGTACTATTACAGACATAGACGGTCGTTTCTCTTTATCGGTTGCCCCCAACGCTATACTGGAAATCAGTTATGTAGGTTATCAAAAGCAGGACATTCCTGCTAAAAAAGACATGCGTATCATCATGCATCCGGACGTAGCGAACCTGGAGGAAGTTGTAGTGGTAGCTTACGGTACCCAGAAAAAGGTTTCTGTCATCGGTTCCGTAGCTTCCATTGATCGAAAAGATTTGATGAAATCCTCATCGCCCAACCTAAGTTCCGCTTTATCCGGAAAACTCCCAGGATTGACAACTATCCAGACCTCCGGTGAACCGGGACGTGACGAAGTCACCATGTTCCTGCGTGGTGCTGCCACTACAAACGGAACAAACCCATTAATTATGGTAGATGGAGTAGCTGTAGACGATATGCGATCTATCGACCCGAACGAGATTGCTAATATCTCCGTATTGAAAGATGCTTCCGCAACAGCAGTATTCGGAGTACGTGGTGCCAACGGAGTGATAATGATTACCACTCGTAGAGGTGAAAAAGGAACTGCCCGTATCAGTGCCAATGTAGAATTCAGCATGCAGGAAATCGCTTTCAAGCCCGAACGTCTGGATTCATGGGACTGGGTCAGACTTCGCAATGAAGCACTCGTGAACGACGGAAATTCCGCTGAATTCCTCGGGCCGGACATTGATAAGTTCGACTCATGGAAAACAGGTAATCCTGTAGACCCGGATTTTTATCCGAATAATAACTGGCAAGATATCTTGTTCAGAGATTATGCTCCCATGACCAGAGCCAACATGAACGTTTCGGGAGGTTCGGACAAACTTCAATACTTTGTAAGTGCAGGCTATCTGCATCAGGGAGGTATGTTCAACGTAGAACCTAAATCCAGGTTGGGATACAATGCCCAGTCTTCATTAGACCGCTACAACTTCCGCTCAAATATCGACTACAAAGTCAATAAGTCGGTAAAGATTAACTTAAACGCTTCCTCTTATCTGGAACGGATCAACGGAACTTCCGCAAGTATGTCAAGTGTATTCAACAGCGCTTTGACCTCACGCCCTACTTCCATGTATCTCACCCCGGAAGGTGCATACGCTACTGATGCTATACGTACTTTCCCTATTGGTGCCGGATTATCCGTAGAAGATCCCGCCAACAATTCATTGAGTGCATATCCGCTAATCAACCGTTCGGGCTATCAACTGGAAACCAGATCGGGAATCAATGTTATCGGAGGAGTAGAAATAGATTTGGGATTTATCACTAAAGGGCTCTCTGTCAAAGGCCAGGTATCTTTCGACTCCAAAGGATTTGGGAAAACAATCGGAAAACGTTCCTATACCTGGTATACGTATCAGACATTAGCTTCAGGAGAGCATTTGTTTATCAATCGCCATCCTAGCCTGGAGGACGAAGACGGCCCGATTGAACTCACAAAGTCTTCCGAATCTTATTGGGTTATGAACTTACAGGGACAAATCAACTATAACCAGACCTTCGCCGGAAAGCATAATGTCACTGCTATGTTTCTAGCTCAACGGGACATCAAAGAATCCAAAGAAACATCCGGTGACCTACTGCTTCCTTACAACGTCATCGGTATTGCCGGACGTGCAACTTATGACTATGACAGACGTTATTTTGCAGAGGTCAACGTAGGTTATAACGGCTCTGAACAATTTTCACCGGACAAACGATTTGGTCTCTTCCCGGCTGCCTCTTTCGGTTGGCTGATTACTAATGAGGGCTTCCTTCAGGATAATCCGGTTTTGACCAATCTGAAGTTAAGAGCTTCTTGGGGAAAAGTTGGTAACGACGCCTTCGGTTCAGCCCGTTTCCTTTATCTGGATAATATCAGTCAATATTCCGTAGTCACCGACAGTAAAGGAGATCATTGGTTATCCCCAAGCTTGGGATATGCTTCCAATGGTTCCGGTTGGGGACAAGGTTACAAGATAGCCGAAAACTACATAGGAAACAAAAGCATCACATGGGAAACAGCTGAAAAACAGAATTATGGTATAGACATATCCTTGTATCATGATCTTTCCTTCTCATTTGACTACTTTGTTGAAAAAAGAAAAAATATTCTGATTATCCCGCAGACTACTCCTATGATTCAAGGTCTTCCCTCATCCGCTCTTCCACTGATGAACGATGGTGAAGTAAAGAATCAGGGATTCGAAATGGTCCTCGGATATCAGAAACAATTCAAAAACGGGCTATCTGTTTCTGCTAATGCAAACTTCAGTTATGCCAAAAACAAAGTATTGGAATATGACGAGCCACTATTAGGTAAGGATTATGCTTATCGCACCCGCACCACCGGCTTCTCATTAGGACAAAACTGGGGATATATCATCGACCACAGCTATGATCCTGAAAAAGGGCGTGACGGCACAGGATTCTTCTATAGCGACGAGAGTATTGCCAAGAGCGGACTGACTTATGAAGGTGTAGGAACACCGGAACCCGGAGACTTTATTTATAAAGATCTCAACGGAGACGGTGTCATCAATGACCGTGACAAGGCTCCCATTGGCTATTCCTCCCTATTGCCTCGCATCAACTACGGTTTCTCTTTATCTGCCAACTGGAAAGGATTCGATGTTTCTATCATGTTGCAGGGAGTAGGCCAATACAGCAAGACTTATTCAGGAGCCGGTATTTATGAAAGCAGCGGCAACTTTTACAAGATGCACATGGAACGTTGGAGCGAAGAACGCTATAATAATCACGAAAAGATTACGTATCCTCGTCTGTCCAGCAGTGGCGGCCCGAGCTTGCAGCCCAACGACTTCTTTATCATGGATGCCTCATATATACGTCTGAAAAATGCAGAAGTAGGATATACATTACCGGAAAGCATCAGCAAGAAAATCGGTGCTTCCAATGTACGTTTCTATTTAAGTGGTAACAACTTGTATACATGGACTCACCTGAAGACTGACAGCTTCGATCCCGAACAAAACAGTCCGGCAGCCTATCCAACAATGCGTACGTACAATGTAGGTTTAAATATTACATTTTAACGGCTAAAACAAAACCGATATGAAAAAAAGATTGATTTATATATGCATGTTTGCTTCCTTGCTCACATTCAGTTCTTGTAATGAAGCGTTGGATGTAGCTCCCGACGGAAGATTATCACTGGACGAAGTATTCCAAGATCCCGATCTGACTAAAGCTTATTTCAGTACTTGCTTTGACTATCTGCCTAAAAAGAGTTTACGATATCATTTCTGGAGCAACTATCCCGTAGCACTTAGTGATGAAGCGTGGGATTGCACGGATGGTTCCGGTGCCGGCTTTGCACATGCCGCATCCGGCAACTGTACCACCACCGACTTCTATCTCGACGTTCGCAGAGATATGGGTGACACCTACTCAGAAGGAGGATACTGGCAGTTATACTGGGGGCAAATCCGTATTATCAACACATTCCTCCAACGGGCAGCCACCGCCGCCATACCAAGAGAAAGCGACCGTGACCGTTGGGTAGCAGAGGCTCATGTACTCCGTGCTTATTTCTATATGGAGTTACTGAAATGGTATGGTCCTGTGCCTATTGAGAAAGAGCCATACGGTTTAGACTATGATTATTCAACTCTATCACGTCCTACTTTCGAAGACTGTGCCCGATTCATTGTAGATGATTGCGAAATAGCTTTGCAATCCAGCAACCTCCCTTGGCGACTGACAACACTCAACGAGAAGATCAGAATGACCAAAGGTATCGCAATGGCTATCCGTTCCGAAGCATGTCTATTCGCAGCCAGCACTTACAACAATGGCGGCAAAGATCTTTGGGAATGGGCTTACACAATCAACAAAGACTGTCTGGAACAGCTGAAAGCCAATGGATATGAATTGTATACTAAATGTGCGGATACTGAAAAGTACTATAACAATGCTTATATGGAGTACTTTACGCTCAATAACTATATCGGAACAGATCCCAGTGATAAAGAAACAATCTGGCAAAGTACCGAAGGCTATTGGCCCGACCCATACACCAATCCTTTGTATGACGTTATCGGAGCTCCGGTATTGGGAAACGCTCAATTAACTATTGTTCCTTCCCAAGAATTAGTAGACGCCTATGATATGCTAGCAACAGGAAAGCCTGTACTGGATTTATCGAAACCTTATAACGATGAGAAGCATCTGTCACCTAATTATAACCCTAATAGCGGTTATGACCCAGCCAACCCTTATAAGGGACGTGATCCTCGTTTCCAGGCTACAATTTTTTATAATAACAGTCCTGTGCTGTTAGGAAAGGAACCGGCAGTAGTAGAAACGTACGTGGGAGGAAATAGCGAAATCCGTACAAGTGGAAATACGAATACACGTACCGGTTATTATTGGAGAAAAAGAATGGTAAACGGTAACTGTAAGGCAGCCGGAGTGGCTGGATATGATGGCCGTTTCCGTTTTTACCGATTAGGCAAAATTTATCTGAATGCCGCCGAAGCCGCTATTGAAAGCGGACACCTTACCGAAGGCCTGGAATGGATCAATGAAATCCGTCATCGCGCAGGTTTTGATCCTTCGGTTGATCTGTCGACAAACGACAAGAACGAAGCTCGTTTATTGGTACGCCACGAACGCCAGATAGAGCTGGCTTGTGAAGAAGACAGATATTTCGATATCCGCCGTTGGACACCCGCCAATGAGAATATGGAAAATGAGAAGTTTACCACAGGTATGAGAATCACCAAAAATGGAAACTCATTCTCTTATGAAAGAATCAATCTAGGAACAGACGGCAGCAAACCGAGCAAAATGAGTTATGAAAAGAAATGGCACGTATATCCTATCCCTGCCAATGAAGCAGCCGTATTGGAAGGCACGACAGGACAGACGTGGCAAAATGCAGGATGGTAATCATAAAACAGAATGTATATGAAAAACAGAATAATCACACTTTTGTGCATCGTATGCCTGTTCACAGGCAATGAAGTATGCCGGGCACAAGTGCAAGAAGTTATATCCGGTGTGGTGCGGAATGAGAGCAACGAACCTTTAGACGGCGCAATCATTTCTGTCCCGGACAATCCCGAATACACCACAAGCAGTGATAAAGACGGAAAATTCATCATGGAGATTCCGTCGGGAGCCAGTATGGTCATTTGTAAGATTCCGGGATATCGGAACCAGACAATGAAATTCACTCTGAATAAACCGGTAGAGTTTTGTCTGATATCAGACATCGCCGGTCAGGATACATCTCTCGAAGTAGCCATGCTGCAGAAAGAGAGAAAAGGAGGTTATACAGGAGCAATCTCTACCGTTCAGGGAGAAGAGTTAGTTAAAACACCTAATAGCGGATTTTCAGCTACGCTGACCGGACGCTTGGCAGGATTGACTTCTATCCAATCCACCAGCACACCAGCCGATGATGCAACAACGATGTATATACGTGGTCTGAATTCCATAAACGGTAATTCACCTTTGGTTGTACTCGATGGAATTCCGGCTCCATTATTCGATATGAATACACTCGATGCCAACACTGTAGAATCTGTCAGTATTCTGAAAGATGCCGCAGCTAAAGCATTATATGGTCCGCGAGCTTCTTCCGGAGTAATTCTTATTACTACAAAAAGAGGCGAAATAGGACGTACTAAAGTAAATGTGAACATGGACTTCTCCATACAACAGGCTACCCAGCGTCCTAAAATAGTAAGTACCGGTGAATACGCACAAATGCGTAACCAGGCCTTACTCAATGACGGTGGCACTCCACTCTATTCTTTATATGAAATAGCCGGGTTTACAGATGGAACTATGCCGGGACACGACTGGTATGACACTTTTATGAATGATGCAGCCAGTATGCAACGTTACAACGTAAATATCAGCGGAGGTAACAACCGGGTTAAATACCTTGTTAATGCCGGTTATCTTCACCAAAACAGCCTGATTGATGCAGAGAAGAATGATAATTATAATCCTGCACTCAAATTGCATCGCTTCAACATTTTAGCTAATGTGGACGTCACTCTGCATCGTTATCTAAACTGTTTCCTTAACACAAATGTCACTATCGACCGGATGAATCAAGGATACAACGGGACAGGAGATATCATGAATTCGATCTATCAGATGGCCCCCACCGTACCTGGACCTATCACCGAAGACGGAAAAGTGATTACTGCAGAATACAATGAATATCCTACTTACGGACTTATCAACCGCTCCGGATATAGCCATCAAACAGGTATCAATCTGAACGTCGCTTATGGAATGAATCTGGATCTGGGATTCCTGACTAAAGGATTGAGCGTAAAAGGAATAGTAGGTTATGAAGCAAACTATGACGGAACAATCTATGGTTCTACTGACTACGCACGTTATGCAGCCAATGGCAGCGGACTTTTCGGTACTCACACCACTCTTCCTCTAAGTTTAAGTAAGACCGCTAATATGCGCTACTTTATCAACTTCCAAGGATTCATCAACTATAATCGTATTTTTGGAGGCAAACATGAAGTAGATGCATTTGTCAGCTATTTCAATGAGAATATGATGAAAAACGGTGATCTCCCATACGATCGTTTGTCATTAATGGGACATGTGAAATACGGCTATGATTCACGGTACTATATACAGGGAGACTTTACCTATGATGGCACAGAACAGTTCAAACCAGGTAACCGTTTTAAATTCTTCCCGACAGTATCTGCCGCTTGGGTGGTATCCAACGAAAGTTTCCTGAAAGACACAGATTGGTTGTCCTTCCTCAAAATACGCGCATCTGCCGGCTGGCTGGGTAATGACCAGATATCTGACACCCGTTTCCTGTATGCTACAGATGTACGTTATAAAGATGCAGGTTACTTACTAAGCAACTACTATGGCTTTCATACTGTAGAAGGTATGCAAGGTAATCCGTATATCCATTATGAAGAATCTTTCCAGCAAAATTACGGAATAGATGTTACCTTATTCAACTCACTAGGTATCACATTTGATTATTGGAACGTGAAACAGACCCAAATGGCTATCCAAAATAACAGTGTATCTTCTGCACAAGGTATCGCCAGTGAAAATCTGCCATTTGAAAATCTGGGTAAGATGAACAACAAAGGATTTGATCTTGAACTATCTTATATCAAGAATCTGAAATGTGGATTAAGAATGACTATCAGAGGGAATATGGGATACAATAAAAATGAAGTAACTGACATAAAAGAGTTGAACCGTACCGCCAGCGGATATTACTATCCATATCGTAAAACCGGCTATTCTGCAGGACAACAGTTCGGATATCTGATTGACTATTCCAACGGAAACGGCTACTATAATAGCCAGGAGGAAATAGATAAAAGCGGTCTGCGATTCTCTGGTGCTTCTCCGCGCCCAGGTGATTTCATTTACAAAGACTTAAATAACGACGGAAATATAGATGAGCGTGACCAGGCACCGATGGACAAAGCCCAGACACTACCTACACTTTCTTATGGTGGTTCTATTCAACTGGAATACAAAAACTTTGACTTGTATGTTCAGTTACAAGGTGTATCAGGTACAGCAGCCTATTACAGTGGATGCGGTATCTTCGATAATGCTTACCAAGGAGTGTACACAGACCTGCACCGTAATGCCTGGACAGCAGATCGCTATGCGGCAAATGAAAAAATCAGCTATCCGGCTTTGACCACAGGAAGCTCTTCAAGTCTCCAATCGAATGAATTCTTCTATTCCAAAAATAACTATATGAGATTGAAGAATGTAGTATTAGGTTATACACTTCCTAAACGTTGGAGCAGTAAGCTGAAACTGGAGAAAATGAGATTCTATATCAGCGGAGCCAATTTGTTGACCACCTCATCTCTCAAGTTCGATAATCTGGACCCGGAACAATATTCCTACTCTGTATACCCCATTTACAGAACATTTAACATAGGACTTAACCTGAATTTCTAAAGACTGAAGTTATGAAAATAAATAAAATCATATCAGGAGTATTCTCCTTACTCATATTATCCTCATTCATAGGATGTACTGAAATTGAAGATCATCCGGACGGCCGTACGGATTACAGCGATTTGTTTACCACGAACCGTAAAACGTATACTTATATGAATCAATGTTATGGATGGATTCTGAATTACGGAATGAACTATAACTATACCATGCTAGCTGGTTGTACGGATGAAGCCAAAGATTCCTGGGAACTACAGAACGGAGTTACCCGCAAATGGAATGAAGGACAATTATCTCCCTTCAGCAATCCGCTGGAGGGCATCGAAGGAAATCCGGAAAACTACAATTATTATTATCAAGGGATTCGTGCCTGCAACATCTTTCTTGCCAATATCCCTACTGCCAGTGTCTACTCGGAAGATATACGTAACAGTTTCAAGGCACAGGTACTTACATTACGCGCTTTCTATTATCTTCAATTGGTGAAACGTTATGGAGGTGTTCCCATCATAACAACTCCCGACTACGATTATGCCAAGGTTAAAAGAGGTACATTTGGCGAGTGTACCCGCCAAATATTAGCTGATTGTCAGGCTGCTATTGATATTCCCACTGTTGAAGAATGGGGATGGCGTTCCTTAGATAAGGAGAACTACCGTCACGTTATGACAAAAGCCATCTGTGCAGCCATCCGTTCACAGATATCACTCTATGCAGCCAGTCCTCTGTACAATGACGGAACAATCACTTGGACAGAAGCCGCAGAAATTACTAAAAAGTCTCTGGATGACTGTCTGGCGAACAATTATGAACTTTATAAGAAACAGCCGAATGCTACAGCTGGTTATTCTCCTTATGATGTGTATTTCTATTCGCGCACTGACTTGCCGGTAGTTAATGACAAAGAAACCATTATGGAAGTTGGACAAATGTATATGTGGAATTATGCTGGCCTGCCAACTACCGACGGCCAGACAGATGCCGGTGCGTGTCCGTCGCAAGAGCTACTTGATGCCTATGAAGTTGTGAACGGTGACATGACAGAATCTTATCCTCTGCTCAATTTAGAGAGCCCTTATCTAGATGCCAATCATCTGCAGCCTAACTTGAATTCGGCTGTTGAAGGTCTCTACAATCGAGCCAAACCGTATGAGAACCGTGATCCGCGTCTTAAAGCTTCTATTTATTACGATGGTTCCAAACTAAACCTGGAAACCGGTGCACTACTCTCAACCAAGACAGGAGGAAACTGTGCACTTGATCCCAGTAACGCACGTTACACCTGTACCGGCTATTATACGCGTAAGTTCTCACATTATAAATCCGGACGTTCCGGCAATCTGGATGGTTACTTCAAAGAGTTCCGCCTGGCTGAATTATATTTGAATTATGCAGAGGCAGCTAATGAAGCATCCACTACCGGAACTGTACCCAATGATGCCGTAGACGCAGTCAATGCAGTACGTTCCAGAGTAGGTATGCCAGGCATTCCTTACGGATTATCCTGTGATCAATTTCGTCTGCGAATCAGGAACGAAAGACGCGTAGAACTTGCTTTTGAAGAACACCGTTTCTTTGATGTACGCCGTTGGAAGATGCTGGATCAAACAGATAAAGTAATTACCGGAATGAAGGCAAACTCAGATGGAAGTTACTCCCGTTTTGTAGTAGATAATAACCGAAAAGCATATAGTGAAAAATTCCTATTATATCCAATACCGGGTGACGAAGCGATCCGGTTACAGAATGCTTCAGGAACTAACTGTCAGAATCCGGGCTGGTAATCAAATCTAAAAAATACAGATTATGCAAAAGTGGTTATTAACTATTATTATTGCCATACTTCCTGTTATCACTGCATGTTCTAAAACCGATACGGAAGTATCTGTACCGGAAGAAGAAACAGGAAAGAAAACAGAGATTAAGTTCCTTCAACTCAACTTATGGGTGGAGTGTACCAAGGTGGAGCATGCTCCGGAATATCTGATAGAACAGATTGCTACCCTACAGCCAGACATTGCTACATTTTGCGAATTATATAAAGGTCCACAAGACGATCCCGTGATGCCTAAACTAATGCAAGGGCTTAAAGATAAGGGACTCATCTATTACGATGCACGAATAGACGGAAGAGCGGTCATATCAAAATATCCGATCAAAGAGACAGAACGCATCAACAAATGGATGTTCAAAGCGATTCTGGATGTCAATGGGAAACGAGTGGCCGTTTACCCGGCACATTCAGAGTATCGTTACTACACCTGTTACTATCCCCGGGGATACAATGACGGTAGCGTTAATTGGGATAAACTTCCGGCTCCTATCACTGATGTAAACAAGATACTTGCTGTCTGCGAAGAATCAGATCGTATAGAATCCGCCCAAGCTTTTATCAACAACGCTGCCAAAGAGCTAGAGCAAGGAGCACTCGTATTTTTTGCCGGAGATCTGAATGAGCCTTCTTATCTGGATTGGCAGGCCGATACAAAAGATCTATTCGATCATCGCGGATGTATCGTCAATTGGGGAACTTCCAAATTGTTGGTTCAACGGGGATATAAAGATGCCTACCGGGTAATTCATCCCGATCCGGTGAAATGTCCGGGATTCACTTTTCCAGCAGACAATAAATCAGTCATTCCAGAGAATCTCTCATGGGCACCGGAGGCAGATGAACGCGAACGAATTGATTTCGTTTACTATTATCCAAATAAAAATCTACAAATAAAAAGTGCCCAGATAGTAGGTCCAACAGGCTCTATTGTACGCGGACAAAGAATAGAAGAACAAACCAAAGATCCAATCATTCCGCCCGTAAACAATCAGTGGCCAAGCGATCATAAAGGAGTGCTGATTACGTTTTATATCAAAGAGTAATTACAATGATTAACAGGATGCAAAAGTGGATATACGTCATTATACTCCTGACCGGATACTCAATAAGAAGTTATACACAGAAGACCATAAATCTCAATATTCCTGTTGAGCAAAACTGGATGTTCGATAACGAACATCCAGTACGCTTCATGCTGGAATTGACATCTGCACAGTCAGGTTTTTCGGATAGGATACGCATGGACATTGCAACAGATTTCGGCAATGCTGTATCGTCTACCTTTATAACCTACTCTTTCGGAACAGATTCGATAGCTCCCGGTGGAGGCTTTCGCAGTCGTGCATCAGTCACTCTCACGAATCTCACTCCCGGATTTTACCAGGTTTGTTTCATTGCCGGCACCGACACTCTGAAACATTTCTTCTTTGGATACGAAGCCGAACAGATTTTATCCAAACCGGATGGTCCCCCTAACTTAAAAAGATTTTGGAATAAAACCATCACCGAACTTAAACGTGTACACCCTGCCTATAAAATGACACGTCTACCTGAATCTTCGAAGCCAGAGCGTGATGTTTACGAAGTAGAAATGCGCTCGCTTGAAGGAGAAATCTTACGGGGGTATTGGGCAGTCCCTACAGATGGTCAGAGTCATCCGGCCGTAGTGGTTTATCAAGGTTATGATGCCGTCACCTGGATTCCCAGTCCCGACGACTATCCCGGTTGGTGTATCTTGGTCATTCCACCCCGTGGACAAGGCCTCAACAAACCTTATAACCGCTTTGGTGAGTGGATTGCTTTCGGACTGGATTCACCCAAACATTACTATTACAGAGGTGCTTTTGCTGATACAGTCCGCAGTATTGATTTTATTTTTGCTCAGCCATGCTTTGACGGACAAAACCTTTTTGCTACAGGTATTTCGCAAGGTGGAGCGCTCACATTAGCAGCAGCGTCACTCGACCATCGTATTTCCGCAGCTGCGCCTATCGTACCCTTTCTGTCAGACTATCCCGATTATTTCCGTTTGGTTCACTGGCCTGCCAACTTGGTATTCGAAGGAGCTGCCCGGCAGAATATTGACAAAGATAAAATATTCTCATTACTAACTTACTTTGACTTGAAGAATCTGACCGGATGGATCAAATGCCCAGTATTAATGGGATTCGGACTTCAGGACAACATTACACCACCACATACAAATTTTGCAGCATACAATCACATCCGTACACCTAAACGCTGGATATGTTACCCTACATCAGGACACTTTGCAGCTTATGAGAACATGGACTCATGGATTGCTGAAAGTACTCGTTTTTTCAATCAGTATGTAGTGTGGTAATAATCTGAACTGATAAAAACGAAACAGGCACAAACACTATAACAAGAGGTTAGTTAGGTTAGAAACCGGAAGAGTAATTCTGTTAAATAGAATTCTCTTCCGGTGTTTTATAGTTACTTTCTTCTAATAAGATTCACTGAAATCGAATAAAAACAATATATTTGCATAGATGTAAACACCTTAAAAAATAAATTAGTGAGAAAAGTAATTCTTTTATTTCTGCTATTTTTAAGCGTAGCTGGAGTCCGCACACAAGGTCAAAACATCACTTTTAGCCACTTGACCACGGACGACGGACTCTCCCAATTTTCTGTCAATAGCCTTTATATTGATGAACGGGGGATTATATGGATTGGCACGCGTGAAGGACTGAACCGGTATAACGGTAACGATATCAAAAGTTTCAAACTTAATAAAAACGATCCGAACAGTTTGTTCAGCAATACAGTGCTGCGTATCACCGGAAACAAAAACGGGAAGGTATACCTGCTCTGTACGGACGGGGTAGCAGAGTTCGATCTGACCACACAAAGATTCAAAACGTTGCTGCAAGGCAATGTGGATGCTATTTATTTCAACGAGAAATTATATATCGGGAAAAGAGAAGAAGTGTTTGTATATAATGAAAGTACCGGAAACTTCGATCTCTACTATCATCTTGCCGGAAAAGATATCACCCTCTCCTGCCTCCACCTGGACGAAAAGAAAAATCTGTGGATGGGAACTACCAGTAACGGACTTTACTGTTTATCGGGAGACAAAAAGATTTCCCAACCTGTCACAAGAGGTAATATCGCGAGTATTTACGAAGATTCGTCTAAAGAATTATGGATCTGTACCTGGGAAGAAGGACTCTACCGGATAAAAACAGATAGTACCATTGAGAACTTCCGTCATGATCCTAAAAATCCAAACAGTATTTGCACCGATTTCGTAAGGAGTTGCTGTGAAGATAATGCAGGAAATCTGTGGATAGGAACCTTTCACGGGTTAAATCGCTATGAAAAGAGCACAGGTAAATTCCAACTTTACACTGCCAACGCGAACAAACCCGACGGACTTACCCACTCCTCCATCTGGTGCATCGTCAAAGATGAACAAGGAACAATTTGGCTGGGTACTTATTTCGGAGGTGTCAACTATTTCAATCCAGAATATGAAATCTATACCCGTTACAAAACCGGAGATACAGAGAAAGAAGGTCTAAGTAGTCCGATCGTCGGTAGAATGACTGAAGATAAGGACGGAAACCTGTGGATTTGTACCGAAGGCGGCGGCGTGAATGTGTATAACCGGAAGGATAACACCTATCGGTGGTATCGCCACGAAGAGGGCAAAAATAGCATTTCCCATAACAATGTCAAAGCAATCTACTACGACCGGACTAATGAAATCATGTGGATAGGTACACACTTGGGAGGATTGAACAAACTCGACCTGCGTACTAACCGTTTCACAGTCTACCGAATGAAAGCCGGAGACCCAACCTCACTACCTTCGGATATCGTCCGAGACATTGTACCTTATAAGGACAAGCTGGTTGTCGCCACACAAAACGGTGTTTGTCTTTTCAATCCGGCAACAGGCGCTTGCCAACAGCTCTTCAAAGAGACTAAAGAAGGAAGAGGTATTGGCATGGTAGCCAGTCTTTGCATTGATAAAGACGGTACATTGTGGATTGCGGCTACCGGGGAGGGTGTTTATTCTTACCGGTTCGACAGCGGTAAACTTACTAATTATCCACACAATCCCGCTAATCCGAACAGTCTTAGCAACAATAATATCAACAGTATCATGCAGGACAGTAACGGTAATCTGTGGTTCTGCACCTCCGGAAGCGGTCTCGACCGTTACCGTAAGGCAAGTGATGACTTTGAAAACTTCGATGTACAGACAGATGGTTTATCCAGCGACTGTATCTACGAAGTATGCGAATCGTCCATACAGAAAGGAGACTTATTGCTGATTACCAATCAGGGATTCTCACAGTTCAACTATCCAAGCAAGAAATTCTATAATTACGGTACGGAGAATGGATTCCCGTTGACTGCCGTCAATGAAAACGCACTATTTGTGACACATGACGGAGAAGTATTCCTTGGCGGTATTCAGGGAATGATTTCTTTCTGGGAGAAAAAATTACATTTCACTCCCAAATCATATAATATCATTCTTTCCCGCCTGTTTGTCAACGGAAAAGAAGTAGTTCCGGGAGATGAAAGCGGCATCCTGGAACAGTCGATCTGTCATACTCCGGAAATCAGTCTGAAAGCGAATCAATCGATGTTTAGCATCGAATATGCCACTTCCAACTTCATCCCTGCCAACAGAGATGAAATTCTCTATCGCCTGGAGGGTTTCTCAGACGAATGGAACCATACTTACCGGAAGCAAACGCTGATTACTTATACAAACCTGAATCCGGGTAAATATACCCTTGTCATCAAATCACAGAGGGAAGGAATAAAAGAGGCCAGACTGCTGATTATCGTACTCCCTTCATGGTATGAGACATGGTGGGCTTACCTGATTTATACCATTGTCACTATCAGCCTGTTATGGTATCTTATTCAGAACTATAATTCGCGCATCAAACTCCGTGAGTCTTTGAAGTACGAAAAGAAGCATATTGAAGACCTCGAAGCATTGAACCAGTCGAAACTCCGTTTCTTCACTAACATCTCGCACGAATTCCGCACACCGTTAACGCTGATCGTGGGACAAGTGGAAACTTTGTTGCAGGTGCAGACATTTACGCCTAATATATATAATAAGGTGTTGGGAATTTACAAGAACAGTCTCCAATTACGGGAACTGATTACGGAACTACTTGATTTCCGTAAACAGGAACAGGGTCACATGAAGATCAAAGTTAGCCAGCACAATCTGGTTAACTTCCTGTATGAGAATTATCTGCTCTTCCTCGAATATGCGAGCAGTAAACAAATCAACTTCAAGTTCAACAAACAGAAGGATGACATTGAAGTATGGTATGACCAAAAGCAGATGCAGAAAGTGATAAACAACCTGCTGTCTAATGCAGTGAAGCATACCAAGGCCGAAGATACAATTTCGATTAATGTATCGCAGGAGAAAGACCATGTCATCATTGAAATAAAAGATACAGGTACAGGTATCGCCGCTGCCGAAATTGATAAGATATTCGACCGTTTCTATCAGACCGAGCATCTCAACTCGCTGAATACCGGAGCCGGTACAGGCATCGGACTGGCACTGACGAAAGGTATTGTGGAACTTCATCACGGCACAATCCGGGTAGAAAGCGAACCGGGCAAAGGAAGCAGTTTCATTATCACCCTCAAACTAGGCAAGGAACACTTCACAGAAGAGCAAATAGCGAAAGATGATACGGAAACCATCCAGCAAACAGAGACTATTGTTCCTTCAGTAGAAATAATCCCTGATTCGGAATGGAAAGAAGAAGATAACAAGCGCATCGAAGACGCCAAAATGCTGATAGTGGAAGACAATGAATCTATCAAACAGATGTTAGTCGGTATTTTCGAAACATTCTATCAAGTCAGTACGGCTTCCGACGGAGTAGAAGCATTAGAGATGATACAGAAGGATATGCCGAGCATCATTTTAAGTGATGTCGTAATGCCACGCATGTCGGGTACGGAACTTTGCAAACAGATCAAGACGGACTTTAACACTTGCCATATTCCGGTGGTATTATTAACCGCACGTACTGCTATAGAGCACAATATCGAAGGTTTGAAGATTGGTGCGGATGATTATATCACGAAACCGTTTAATACCAATCTTCTGATTTCCCGCTGCAATAACCTGGTTAATTCCCGCCGGCTATTGCAAGAGAAGTTCAGCAAACAACCACAGGCTTTTGCCCAAATGTTGGCTACCAACCCGATGGATAAGGAGATGCTCGACCGCGCGATGGCCATTATCGAACGTCATCTGGACAATACGGATTTCAACGTTAATATCTTCGCCCGCGAAATGGGTATGGCACGTACGAACCTATTCACTAAACTGAAAGCAGTTACAGGCCAGACCCCGAATGATTTCATCCTAAGCATACGTCTCAAAAAAGGCGCTGTCATGTTAAGGAATAACCCGGAGCTGAATATCACGGAGATCTCTGACCGGATTGGGTTCTCCTCCTCCCGCTATTTCAGTAAATGTTTCAAGGAGATTTATCACGTCAGTCCGCTGGCTTATCGTAAAGGAGAAGAGAGCGAAGAAGAAGGAGACGGAGAAGAAACAGATTAGCAGGCAACTATACAAGCACTCTTGCAAAATAATCTTATATTATTAGGCACGGATCACACGGATTTCACGGATTAAAAAACGATGAGTATGAAAACAACAGCGTTAATCCGTGTAATCCGTGCCTAAATTTATGATATAAACGGTTTCTTAATCCGGACATCTTCGCCCGAATAAAGAAGGTAACCTCTTAAGTGTACTATTTTGTACTTCACTTGTACATTCCTACTCATTCTTTTTCTTCCATTCGCTTATCTTTGTGTTCATTACATTATTTCCTAAAACATTCAGCATTATGAAAAACGTTTCGCGTCTACTTCCCCTATTGTCCGGCATCGTCACGCTGTCAGGATGCAGTCATGCACCCCAAAAGAGCAATGGGCAGAACAACCAAAAGCCTAACATTATTTATATATTTGCAGATGATCTCGGCATTGGTGATTTAAGCTGTTATGGAGCAACGAAAGTGAGTACTCCCAACATCGACCGGTTGGCAGGACAAGGAGTACAATTCACCAATGCTTATGCAACTTCTGCCACCAGCACTCCTTCCCGTTTCGGACTCCTGACAGGTATGTACCCCTGGAGACAAGAAAACACAGGAATCGCTCCCGGCAACTCCGAACTCATTATCGACACTACCTGCGTCACCATGGCAGATATGCTGAAAGATGCAGGATACGCAACCGGTGCAGTAGGCAAATGGCATCTGGGACTCGGTCCGAAAGGTGAAACCGACTTTAACAACCGGATTACCCCTAACGCACAAAGCATTGGTTTTGACTACGAATTTATTATTCCGGCTACCGTAGACCGTGTACCTTGTGTATTTGTAGAAAACGGACATGTCGTAGAACTTGACCCCAATGATCCTATCACCGTAAACTACGACCACAAAGTAGGCGACTGGCCTACGGGAGAAGAGAACCCAGAGCTCGTCACTTTAAAACCCAGCCAGGGACACAACAATACAATTATCAACGGCATTCCCCGTATCGGCTGGATGACCGGAGGAAAATCCGCCCTTTGGAAAGATGAAGACATAGCCGATATCATCACCAACAAGGCCAAGAATTTCATTGCATCCCATCAGGAAGAACCCTTCTTCTTATATATGGGTACGCAAGACGTACATGTACCACGCATCCCCCACCCACGTTTCGCAGGCAAAAGCGGACTCGGCACTCGTGGCGACGTCATCCTGCAACTGGACTGGACCATCGGTGAAATCATGCACACACTGGACAGCCTCCACATCGCAGACAACACCATCCTGATCTTTACCAGCGATAACGGTCCTGTTATCGACGACGGCTATCAAGACCAAGCTTACGAACTTCTCAACGGGCATACTCCGATGGGGATCTACCGTGGTGGGAAATACAGTGCTTACGAAGCGGGGACACGCGTTCCATTTATCGTCCGCTGGCCTGCCCGAGTAAAGCCGAACAAGCAACAAGCTCTTTTCTCTCAAATAGATGTGTATGCATCGCTCGCCTCCCTTTTGGACCAACCTTTACGTAAAGGAGCTGCTCCCGATAGTCAAGAACATCTGAACGTACTCCTCGGCAAAAATAATACAAACCGTGAGTATGTCGTTCAACAGAATCTCAATAACACACTTGCCATCATAAAAGGTCAATGGAAATACATCGAACCGAGCGACGGCCCCGCTATCGAGTATTGGACGAAAATGGAGTTAGGCAACGACAAACAGCCTCAACTTTATGATTTATCTTCCGATCCATCGGAGAAAACGAATGTATCAAAACAATACCCCGACATAGTGAAAGAATTATCTGAATTACTAGAATCCGTAAAAGAAAAATAGTTTATGAGAAAAGAAAAATTGTATGATTTTGCACCAATCTTGAATAATTCTATCCATATTAGAATATTCAATCCATCTATCTTTGCAAGCGTAGATTCAATAAAATCACTTAATTTTTAATATATGAAAAAACATTTATCCACTCAAACTAGAAAAAGGATGCTCTCCTCCATCGGACTGATCTTGTTTTCTGTTTCTTTTGTACTTGCACAGGTACTTGTTAAAGGTACAGTGAAGGATAACTTAGGAGAAGGAGTGCCGGGAGCCAGTGTCCAGGTAAAAGGTACTTCGCAAGGAACAATCACTGACCTTGACGGTAAATTTGCTTTTAACGTGCCCAATAAAAATTCGATATTGGTTATTTCTTTCATTGGTTATGTCACAGTAGAAATGAAGGTGGACACTCAAAAGCCAATGGTTATCACATTAAAGGAAGACACAAAGACATTGGACGAAGTGGTAGTAGTCGGCTATCAGGAGATACGCAAGAAGGATCTGACTGGCTCTGTTGCCAAAGCCAGTATGGCAGAACTGCTTAGCACTCCGACTGCTTCTTTCGGCGAGACATTGGGCGGACGTATTGCCGGTGTCAACGTAAGTTCGGGCGAAGGTATGCCGGGCGGACAGATGAACATCGTCATCCGTGGTAACAACTCTTTGACACAGGACAACTCTCCTCTTTATGTCATTGACGGTTTCCCGGTGGAAGACCCCTCCATAGCCGCAGCCATTAATCAGAACGATATCGAGTCACTCGACTTCCTGAAGGATGCCTCTGCTACCGCTATCTACGGTGCCCGTGGTGCCAACGGTGTCGTGATGATTACAACCAAGAAAGGAACAATCGGCCAACCTAAAATTAAATACGACGGAAGTTTCGGTATTCAGCATATCACCAAAACGATCCCGATGATGGATGCCTATGAATTCGTCAAACTACAGGCAGAACGTAGTCCCAAAGATATGGAAACTACCTACTTCATGAATTATGACGGTAAGAAATGGGGACTGGAAGATTATAGAAATATCCCGCAATATAACTGGCAGGATGAAATCTTCCGCAGCGCATGGATGCAAAGCCACAATGTCAGCCTGACCGGTGGTTCGGAAGGAGTTCGCTACAATGCTTCTTTATCTTATTATGACCAGGACGGTATCTTATTGGAATCAAACTACAAACGTGTACAAGGCCGTATGGGTACTACCATCCAAAAGAAGAAACTGAAAATCTATCTGACAACCAACTATTCAAGCACTACAACCACTGGTGGTTCTCCTTCCCAGAACTCATACAGTGGTATGAATAACCTGTTCTATAGTGTATGGGGATATCGCCCCGTGACCGAACCGGACAGACCATTAAACTCGTTGATGGATAACATCATGGACGACGCGATAAACAATACCAACGACTATCGTTTCAACCCTATCATGTCTTTGAAAAATGAATATCGCAAGACGTACGCGAACTATATCCAGTTCAACGGATTTGCAGAATATGAATTTATCAAAGGATTGAAGTTGAAAGTTTCCGGCGGTTACACGTTCGATACCCGCAAAGGGGAAACATTCAACAACTCGAAGACCCGCTATGGTAATCCGAAATCATCCGATAAGGTAAATGCAGAAATCTACCATTCTCAACGTGCAACGTGGTTGAACGAAAATATTCTAACCTATCAGACCAATATCAAACGGAAACATTTCTTCAATAGCATGGTAGGTGTAACCCTGCAGAATTCCGACTATGAATACTATTCATACAAAACGGTACAGATTCCGAACGAAGCACTCGGCATGGCGGGAATGAGTGAAGGAACTCCCAGTACGACTAAATCATTAAAGAGTTCCTGGTCTATGCTTTCTTTCCTGGGCCGTTTGAACTATAACTATAAATCATTGTATTATGCAACGGTTTCTTTCCGTTCCGACGGTTCTTCCAAATTCCGTGGTGATAACCGTTTCGGCTACTTCCCTTCCGGTTCATTGGCATGGGGATTCATGGAAGAAGATTTTATGAAACCATTGAAGTCTGTTGTTTCTTCAGGTAAATTAAGAGCAAGCTGGGGATTGACCGGTAACAACCGTGTAGGCGAGTATGATACGTATGCTTTATATCAGATATTAAAAGATAAAGTCGGAGATTTTATTTCGATCGGTAGCCTACCGAGTGGTGTATATCCGTTCGAAAACAGCCTGACAAGTGTAGGTACAGTGCCCACTTCCTTAAGAAACAGAAAACTGAAATGGGAGACTACCGAACAGTGGAACCTAGGGCTGGACTTAGGCTTCCTGGACGAACGCATCGGATTAACCGTAGACTGGTATCGTAAAACGACTCGTGATTTGTTGCTGAATACTGCACTTCCCACCTCTTCCGGTTATTTCAGTGCCATGAAGAATGTAGGAAAGGTACGCAATCAAGGTATCGAGTTCACATTGAACACGACCAATATCAAGAACCGTCATTTCTCATGGACTACTAACTTTAATATCGCATTCAACAAGAACAAAGTATTAGAATTGGCCGAAAACCAATCTTCTCTGTTGAGTGCAGCCAAATTTGACCAGAACTATAACTCTCAATACAGCTACATTGCCAAAGTGGGTTATCCGATGGGAATGATGTACGGATTCATCTACGAAGGTACATACAAATACGAAGATTTCGACAAAGTAGGTGATACATATACACTGAAACGCAATGTTCCGTATTTCTCTTCCGAAAGTAATACACAACCGGGTATGCCGAAATACGCAGACCTGAATGGTGACGGTATCATCGACGATAACGACCGCACTATGATCGGTAACGGTATGCCGAAACATACGGGCGGATTTACCAACAATTTCGAATACAAAGGATTTGACTTGAGCATCTTCTTCCAATGGTCGTATGGAAACGATGTATTGAATGCCAACCGCCTGTTCTTCGAGAACAGCAATAAGACACGTGACTTGAACCAGTACGCAAGTTATGCAGACCGTTGGACACCGGAAAACCCGGAAAGTAATATTCCGAGAGCTACCGACTCCGGTTCCAACAAAGTGTTCTCTACACGCATTATCGAAGATGGTTCTTTCCTTCGTCTGAAAACCGTATCTTTAGGATATACACTGCCGAAACAACTGACCAAGAAATGGAAGATAGACAATGCACGTGTATTCGTTGCCGGTCAAAATCTATGGACATGTACAGGATATTCCGGTTATGACCCGGAAGTATCTATCCGTGAAGGCGCACTGACTCCAGGACTGGACTTCTCCGCTTATCCGAGAGCCTACTCTATCAGTTTTGGTATAAACTTAGGTTTTTAATCAATCATCCTTCAAACAATTACGTATATGAAAACAATAAAAATAATCATCATATCACTTCTTATCGGACTTAACCTGACTTCCTGCGATTTCCTGGAAAAAGACCCGACATACACCACTCCTGAAAACTTCTTCAAAAATGAAGCGGACGCTACCTCTTGGCTGACAGGAACCTATGCCATTCTGGGACAAAGTTCCTTCTACGGAAATGAATTCTTATACCTTGTAGGAGGTGACGATCTGGGACACTATGGTGGTGCCAACCGCGGACCTAACAAAAGTGGGTTGATCTGTAACAATGCCAATACAAGTGATCCGGCCGTTGCAGCATTGTGGTACACATTATACTCCGGCATCAACAGAGCCAATATTTTCCTGGAAAATATTGATGCAGTGCCCGATATGAACGACGACACCCGCAAGCAATACAAAGCCGAAGCCCGTTTCTTACGCGCATTCTATTATTTCACTTTGGTAGAATGTTGGGGAGATGTACCTTTCAAAACTAATTCTACAGAAGATGCTTATAACCTCGCCATCCCGCGTACAGACAAACAGACGATCTATGATTTCATCATCAGAGAGATGTACGGTTCTGCCGAGGATCTCAAATCCGCCCAAGATTTGAACTACTTGCCGGGACGTGTTTCCAAATCGGCAGCTTGGGGTATGTTGGCACGGGTATATATGTTCAGAGCCGGCGAACCTAAGCGCGACAAGGAAGTAGGTTTAGCCAACAGTACGACAAATGCAGAGATTACAGAATACTTCAAGAAAGCGAGTTACTATGCACAGTTAGTCAGAAACGAAGGACATTCACTGACTGCCAAATATTGGGATTTCTTTATCGACATTTGCTCTGATAAGTATAACACAGCTCTCAATAAGGATGGTGCCAAGGCTAATGAAAGTATTTGGGAAGTAGAATTTGCAGGTAACCGTTCAACGGATGTACGTGCAGAAGGTAGAATCGGTAATATCATTGGTATTCAGGGTAAAGATCTTTCTTCCAAAGCATCCATCACCGGTAAAGGTGATCCGGGTTATGCATACGCTTTTATCTGGAATACTCCTAAACTGCTCGAATTGTATGAAGCAAACGGTGACATTGACCGTTGCAACTGGAACATCGCTCCATTCACTTACACCCAGTCAGCAGGAGAAGGTACTCCGGTAGACGGTCGTGAATTTGTAAAGGGAAAAAGAGATGAAGTGGAACAACAATACTGGGACAAATCCTTCAGCTATGGTAAAACAGAGCCGGGTTCCACTTACGGTGATCGTGAATCGAAGAACGATGCCAATAAGAACCGCAACAGAGCTGCCGCCAAATATCGTAGAGAATATGAAGCAGACAAGAAGAGTAAAAACGATACTTCCATCAACTTCCCTCTTCTCCGTTACTCTGACATTCTGCTAATGATTGCAGAGGCGGAAAATGAAGTCAACCATGGTCCTAATGATCTGGCTTATGAATGTATCAACGCAGTAAGAGAGCGTGCAGGAATCAACAAGCTTGCTGCAAATCTGGATGAAACCAACTTCCGGAAGGCTATCAAAGACGAACGTGCAATGGAACTCTGTTTCGAGTACACACGTCGTTTCGACCTGATCCGTTGGGGAGACTATTACAAACTGATGCAGGAACAAGTGGACAAGGCACAGGCTGACGAATCCTGGAAGTTCGGAATCAATGTATATACTTACTTCAATATTCCGAAGTCTTACAATTATTTCCCGATTCCTGCCAATGAAATAGGATCAAACGGTGCTATCAAGACGAATAATCCGGGTTGGTAATTCTCTTAATAACTTTAAAAAGAAAAGGACATGAAAACAATATATAAAAGTTTGATGACTATCGCTTTTGCCGGACTATCCCTGGCTTCATGCGACAAGGAATTAAAAGAAGAAACAGCAATGGAAGTGGGTGTGGTGACAGACAGCAATGTCAGCTTCGATGGCAAAACTGTGACTGTAAAAAAAGGAAGCCCTGTAACGTTCAGCTTCGATGGCGACCCTGATTTTATCAGCTTCTTCAGTGGAGAAATAGGCCATGAATACAAACATCGGGACAGAATTGAAATGCAACCGGAAGACGTAGAAAAATGTGAAATCAATTTCTCTATATTATATGACTATGGCAATGCGAAAACCATCGAAGGTTCTACTCACATATTAATATCCGATCGATTTGGAGGAATTAGTGGCAACAACGTGGAAAAAGACAAAGAAGCTGTTACTAACTGTGACTGGACGGAACTTGTCAGCCAGGAAGATCTTCCCAAAGCAACCAAAGTTACTAAAGACTATTCTTGCCCTTTGACTTCTTACTTGGGCAAGGAAATCAGCATTGCTTTCCGCCTGAATCCCCTTGACAACAGCGCTACAATGCCTGTTATACATATTAAAGGATTACAACTTAATCTAGAATTCAACAATGGGAAATCAACCACAATTAATGCAAAGAACTTCGAATTCTCGGCTTTAAATGTAACCTACAATTTAGATGATCTTTCAAAAAACAACACTCATCTTACCAAACTGAAGGAAGCATTAGGAAACAAAAATCTCACACTTGAAGAAATGAAAAGTGCTGAATATGCAGACAAGATAGCATACACCACAGTGGATGGTAATATTCCTTATTTTTGGAGAATTAGCCAACCAAACGATTTCGTAACTAGCGGGGGTAGCAAAGATTATACCAAAGGAGATACTTGGCTTATTTCCAATCCAATCCTCCTCAATGGTTCCTGCGATCCTGACGCTGGTGTAGCCATCAAAAATATCTCGCAAACATTAGAGATATACTCACATACCTACGAGGAGGCCGGAACATATACCGCTACCTTCGTAGCCAACAATGCAAACTACGTCCATCAAGGTGGTCAAGTAGTACGTGAACTGACTATAAACGTTGTAGAATAAAAGCATATCCCCCAATTTTTCTAACCTTCAATCATAGAAAACGTTTATAAAAATCAGACTTTAATCAATTTAACATCAGAAAGAGAGGGACCGCGAGGTTCCTCTCTTTTACTTTTACCATATCTTTCCACCCTCTTCCCTTTCTTCTCCTCCGAAAAAGCATTTTTCTTTACTCAACTAGCGTATAAATCAACATTTATATATAAGTTTGCACAAAAATAAAAACAATGCAAAAGACTCTTCCTATTCATTTTGCCCCATTACAAGGGTATACCGACGTGATTTACCGTAATGCTCATGCTGCCTGCTTCGGAGGTATAGATACTTATTATACCCCATTTGTACGACTCGAAAAAGGCGGATTTCGCCATAGAGATGTCCGAGGAATCGAGCCCGGGAATAATCAAGTACCCCATCTGATTCCACAACTGATAGCTCCCTCTTTTGAGAAAGCAGAAAAAATCTTATCCCTACTCATTGAAAAGGGATATAAGGAAGTCGATATCAATATGGGGTGCCCTTTTCCCATGCTGGCTAAACGCCACAATGGTTCCGGTATTCTTCCTTATCCCGAAGAAGTGCAAGCGTTACTTAGCTGGCTGATTACGGAATATCCGCAAATTAGTTTTTCTATCAAAATGAGGTTGGGTTGGGAAGATCCGGAGGAATGTCTGAAACTGGCTCCGATTATCAATGAGCTCCCCCTACGACAAGTGGTTATGCATCCCCGCTTGGGAAAACAGCAATATAAAGGAGAAGTCGACCTTAAAGCGTTTGAAGCCTTTCAGGGAGTCTGCAAACATCCGCTCATCTATAATGGGGATATCAATAGTGTAGAAGATATTCACCGCATTCAGGAACAGTTTCCCGGACTAGCCGGAATGATGATAGGACGGGGATTACTTGCCAACCCGGCATTAGCTTTGGAGTATAGACAAAACCGTGCACTCGAGTTCGATGAAATGAGAGAAAAATTGCAATCTATGCACAAATGCGTATACAATCAATATGCAGAACAGTTGGAAGGAGGAGACGAACAACTTCTGAACAAAATGAAAACTTTCTGGGAATATTTAATGCCGCAAGCAGACAGAAAATTACTGAAAGCAATTCATAAAAGCACAAGTCTCAATAAATATAATCAGGCAATCCTTGCCTTTTTTAATCAACGATGAACTGATAACCAGTAATTTTACGTAATTTTGCGCCCGTTTACAAACATGCACATTATGAAAAAATACATTCTAATCTTTCTTTGTCTGATAACCGTATCGGGCAGTTTCGCACAAATGCAGGATTTCAAGTTCAAATTCTACGGACAGATTCGTACTGACTTCTATTATAATAGTCGTGCTAACGAAGAAACCGTAGACGGATTGTTTTATATGTATCCAAAAGACAAAGTGCGTGATCCGGAGGGGAACGATTTGACCTCAACACCCAACAGTAACTTCTATACTTTATATTCACGCCTTGGAGTAGACGTTGCCGGTCCAAAACTGGGAACAGCCAAGACGTCTGCCAAAGTAGAAGTCGACTTCCGCGGCACAGGCACTTCTTATTCGGTCATTCGCCTTCGTCATGCTTATTTGAATCTGGATTGGGGTAAATCGGCTTTATTGCTCGGGCAAAACTGGCATCCGTTATTCGGAGATGTGTCTCCGCAGATTCTTAATCTCTCCGTAGGAGCACCGTTCCAACCATTCAGCCGTGCGCCACAAATTCGTTATCGCTATACAAACAAGAATTTCCAACTTACCGGAGCCGCAGTGTGGCAATCACAATATACTTCACAAGGACCGGAAGGGAAAACACATAAGTATCTGAAGCAAAGCTGTATTCCCGAAATTTACTTAGGATTAGACTATAAAAGTAAACAATTGCAAGCAGGAGTAGGCGTCGAAATGCTTTCACTGAAACCTAGAACGGAAGCAATACTCCATCATTATTTTACAGACCCGTATACCGGCTATATGCATTCAATGGAAACAACCTTCAAGGTGGACGAACGCATTACCACCCTGTCCTACGAAGCCCATGTAAAATATACGAATAAAGATTGGTTTATAGGTGCGAAGAGTGTATTAGGATCCAATCTGACACAAGCTTCCGGTTTGGGTGGATTCGGGATCAAGTCTGTCAACGAACAAACGGGAGAACAAGAATATACTCCGATACGTTTCTCCAGCTCTTGGTTCAACGTTGTCTACGGACAGAAATGGAAGCCGGGAATCTTCGTAGGCTATGCCAAGAATCTGGGAACAAGTGATGCACTATATGCTCCCAAAGGAAATGATGCAAAACTTTATGGAACAGGAACAGACCTTAACCAATTAGTTACGGCAGGAGCAGAACTGACCTACAATGTCCCCCACTGGAAATTCGGGTTGGAATATACATTAAGCTCTGCATGGTATGGTTCGCTCAATACGTCCAATGGGAAAATTCAAGATACCCATGCCGTATGTAACAACCGTATTGTTGCCGTTGCCATGTTTATGTTCTAACCTCTCTATACAATTATTTTAATTATATATCTGTCACCTGTCACCGATTGCTGCTTAACGGTTTGATTATTAACAATTAACACCGTGACAGCAATAGGTGACAGCAGTGTGACAACAATAATGCTGTCACCAGAAACAGATAAGCTACATTTCACAACGCGGAGGTATTCACTCCGGAAGCTCCAGGCAATCCTATTTATTTCATGAATGCATTACCCTTGTTTCTCGTAGGGAAACTTTTAGTTTCAAGGCTTGAAACCAAAGGTTTCGTACCGGGAAACTAAAGTTTCAGCATTGGGAAACTGTAGTTTCAGCACCTAGAAACAATAGTTTCAACGGCATGGAAACTATGGTTTCTCCAAGAGAAACTACTGTTCCCCTATCAGGGAAAGCAAATGATCTCCTATTGTCTGACTTTTATCTCCTTAACTCCACTTCAAAGCTAGCACCATCTTTGCAACTGAACTGCAAAACTGTTTGCTTCTTATCAGAAGAAATCACCTTGCAAAAGGGAGTTTCTTCTACATTCCATTGCCCTTTTATCGTTACAGTCACAGGTATTTCACCACTGGCATTTTCAATCCATGGTCGTGAATAGATACTACGTTCGATACGTTTCCCATCTTTATCAAACGCTTCATCGCTTGGACCGCGATACAAAGCCAAATCCGGTTGTGCCACCGTCAACTTAATCTTATCAGCAGATTCTTTATGAGTCATAACCAAACAGGAAGTATCCACACGTTGTAATAAGCCACCCGGCAATGTCGTTTCAGAAGTTTCAAACAACACATAAGAAATGATCTGTTCGGAAACGGACTCAACAATATGTGCATTCCTGTCTTGCCGTAATACCTTATAAGTAGGCTTCTTTGCAAATTTCTTCATCAGAGCTTCATTCGTCTGAGGCAAAACAGCGTATTCATAACTTCCGTTTTTCGGTACCTTTCCATGATCTACAACCAAAGAAACCCAATCACCCTTTGTTTCCTTTCCTGTATTTTGCATTCGCGAGTATTGAGGAAAGTTCTTCTCAAACCGGATGGGAGTTGGAACATAATAACCCGTTCCCAAATGATCTACGTATACTTTCTTATCTCCTTGATAATTTTTCCAATAATCATGCCCTGCTTTATCAGTAACTGCCAATTGGAAGATAGTCGTTTCTGTCGGGAACTCCGTATTTGTATTTTCAATATCCGAACCAAGACAAACAATCATTCCATCGATGAAATGGTAAGATTTACGTGCCCGATGTGATCCGTTGTACTTATCATGCTCATGTAACTTCATTCCGAAATTACCATTCATCTTCTGTTGAGACAAACCACCGGCAAAAGCCTCGTCGGAGTAAAGCATCTCTTCCATTCCAGAGTAACTATCCACATTGAGCACCTTAGCCTGCAATTGCTCCAATGGCAAATGAATAGATGTCACTCCCGGAATACGGTTCCAGTCAAAACCTTCCTGCTGCCAGCCGCTAGTGGCGGGAGTTACTGTCTGTCCCGGTGCAGCAGTCAATATTTGCAAACTGCCGTGTGCCAGGTAACGACCGTATAGATTTGCTCCCAGATAATGCTCTGCCGCCCATAGATAACGGGAATGTCCGCGTGCCACAGCCGACCAGTTACTACGACGTTGGACAGAGACGCAACCATATCCCATCGCTATATTTCCCTGCGGGTCCGGTTCCGGACGGAAACCTTTCTCCACAAGACGTTTTGCCACCTTACGTTCTTCAGCATTTGAAACCTTAGGCATATATTCGGGAGAGTCATTTTCAATACTTGGGTCTGAAATCAGACGGAGGTAAGAAGAAGCCATTTCACTATCATATTCCTCCTTTCCATCGGGAGAACCGGCTAAAGCCATCATAGCAAAATGCATAGGAACCAGTTTACCTTTTCCATCTGGATGACGACCGGACATGGAAAGAGGGAAGTTCAGCTTATTGCAATAGAAACGCATGGTCAACAGTACATTTTTCACTGTTTCATGAGCTAACTCGGAAACAGCAAATTCCGTCCGGCTGAAAAGATAGATCATATTGGTTGCTCCATCGAGTCCGCCCACAGCATAAGCCGGATAGTTATTTCGATGATGGAAAGCACCTCCGTCTACTTTAAACGAACCGGACAATCCCAATGCAGGACGGCAACCAAAATCAATCCAACGGGAGAAAGACCGGAGATATTGTAGTTTTTCCGGTGTATCTTCCATCATTAAAATGCTGGCAATGCGTCCTGTGGTCTGTGTATTGAAAGAGTCCATATCAATTCCATTGACTTCCGGTTTAGGGTATACTTCGTTAGTAATCGCATACCAGCGTAATGTCCGTTCGGCTTCCTGAAGTTTCCCGGTTTCCCTAAGCACATCTTTCATCAGAAAATATGCCAGGTACAGACCGCGAACACTATAGCCATAATGATGGATATTTCCCCAACAACTACCATAAGCTACCCCCTGATCGGTTATGTGATCGTACATTGCTAAGAACTTCTTCTTCATTTCTTCCCGAATCACCGGATTTACCACATTATTATATGCAACGGCAATTCTTTTCATCAGGTCGAAATAAGCACGCATTTCCACTCCCATTTTAGTCAGCATATCTTTATCCCAGTTCGGTATGATCCGTTCATAAGCTTCTGAAGCACGTACCATGTAAATAGGTACTCCCGATACTTGACCATTCTTGTAAGTTATCTGATAGAAATCATATTTCTTGCGGATGGTTTCTACTTCTTTATCTGTCGTTTTCCCTTTCGTGTAGATCATATCACGAAAACGCTTTTCCAACAGTTGCATTTCTGCTCTTTGCTTATCGTCTACAGGAGTCAATTCAATATCCGGTTTCAAAAGCGAGTGTTGATAGACAACCAGCCAATGGTTGGTGGTTCCGGCATTGACAAAAGGGACTTGCAGATCGGCCGTCTGTTGACGTGCATCAACCTTAGTAGCCGTAATCAAATGATCGATGAAAAGGCTTCCTTTTGAATTTGGAGCAATAATCCGGAGTTCATTCATACCTTCTTCCGGTGTGCCTTGCATATCACGTTCATAGCAAACCCATGCGGCGCGCCAACCACTGAAATTAATACCAAAAGGGAAAGATGTGCATCGTTTGCCGTCTTTCAGAAACTGAAACTCAATGATCGTATCTTGGGGAACTTCATTATAAACCCACACAATAAAAGCCGAAAGATATAAATCCTTGCCGGTCGGATCTTTCTTCTCAAACTTCAGGTCTTTCTTGAGTTCCAATATACCACCCGGTTCAAATGTCCATTCCAACGAATGTTTTCCATCTTTATAATGCAGATCAGATACCGACAGGCGGGAATGGGTAGCGGTGATGCAATCCGGTATTTGCGGTTCTTCAAAAGAAAACATCCGTTCATCTGTTACAACTTGAGCATGAAGGAATGCTGAGCACAAAAGAGAAAACAGAGTTGTCACTCCAAATTTAGTAAAAGGTTGTTTCATCATGGAAATATAGTCTTATTAGGTTTTCAGTATATAAGTCAAAGTATAGTCGCTTTAAAATCTGTAAAGAGTACGTGATTCTGCAAAAGACGTAAACCGAAGTGTCCGTCACCTTCACCACCCGCAAGGGTATAGCGGAACAACTCTTCATCATTCACAGAATAAGTTGTGATTCCCTTTTCCACTCGAATCCGAATCTCATACCACTGATTGGGGACGAGTAAATGAGAGGCATCGGTATATTCTTTCAATAAAGGTTTCACCTTGTCATCTGCCACTCCATAATATTCTCCTTTGTATCGACGGAAACGGGTCGTTGAATTATCATTTCCTCCGTATCCAACGTAGAAAAGGTTTAATGTGTTATAGTTTTTAAAGATGCCGTCACGCCACTGACTACGGGCCAAAAGATCATCAGGGTATTTAGGATCATTGGCAGCCCAGAAGCAGTTCAGATCACTCAAGCGGTCATACTTTCCACCTTGCATCACCATACAAATACGATAACATATTTCATAATCGCCCGTCAATCGTTGCCGATACCACATAGTCAGTCCGTCCGGAACTATCAATTCTAATGTATCTGCACGTTCTATTATCTGCAAAGCATGGGATGCATCTTCTATTTTCCATTGCTGCACAAAGGAAGCTTTGTGCTGTGCCAAAAGCACCACACTATTTAAGAGAAAAAAAGTAATCAAACTGTAGCCTATAAAAAATCGCTTCGTCATTACGGTATTAGTTTAAAGATTATTCTTCCGAATACAAAGAAACCCCTCTTTTCGAAAAAAGAGGGGTTCAAATTGTACAAAATAACTCAAATAACGTATTGACAGATAATTTGCATTACCAATATCTTATAGTTTTTTCATCAACAAAGTTCTCATACCATTTCTGGTTTGAAGCACCCTTACTATCTACCCATTTAGTAAAATCAGGATATGCTTCTCTAAATGGTACACGTTCATAAGCATGACGTGTGCCAACCGGAAGTTTAACTCCCCAAGTGGAACCTTTGGTATTTGAATAATAAACATTTGCATCCAGTGTAGTGTCACCCGCAACCAATGCTTCATATTCTGCTTTGTAAGCAGAAGTCGGTGCATAACCCCTCATGTGTATTTCTTTACCACCGTTCACCTTAATAAAGAAATTCTGTCTATTAGTATCTAAAATCAACTCTCTAAATGCTGCAAGCTGAGCATCTCTTTCGGCTCCAGTTAATCCTTCTTTACCAATCAGTCTAACTTCAGCACGCAACATAGGTAGTCCTTCTCTTACTTTTCCTTGTGTTACCTGAAACATATCCTGATTATTATCCATCAAAGAAGTTAAACCATCCAGTGTAATAACAGTTCCTTCCGCTTGTGCTTTATCCACTGTCAATATTGCGAAACGCGGTTCTTTGCGAGTATCATTACTCCAATTCCAATTTTTATTTTCAACTTTCACTATATTTTTTGTAGAAAGTTCCTCTTTAGCTAAGTCTGTCATTGTTCCCTGACCACCTTTTAGTACAAGGCTTGCAGTAATCCGATCAACATACTCGCTTTTCAAACCATCCAGTACAACACCTAACACAGTCGGGTATATACCACCTACAGCACGAACATCCAAAGTCAACAACAATTCTTCTTTACCTCCTACAGTCTCCATCATCTGTTGACTATGACATTCAGTCACCTTCAAGTCATACTCGAATACAACATCGTTGAAATCTTCATCATACCATGAATCCAGTTGAATAGGCCAACCATCTTCGAACATCACCACACCTGTGTTATGATAGAAAAGATAGCCTTGGTCCGTTTCATTTGTCGGCTGCACTGCATCTTCAGGAAGCGCAAGAGTTACCGATGCCAGACGGTTTGTTTCAAAATTGAAACCAGTACTCTGATCTACACCACGACTAACAGGAGACAAAGCAAATTCTTTTGTAGCTTCTGTTCCCGAAACTGTATTGTATTTCATATACACTTTCTCGCAAGCAGCAGGAACATTCAACGTAAGAGTACGGGAATCTTTCACTAATACATCTCCCACAAGCAGACTCGCTTCAGAAGCACTTTTATCGGAATATACATTCACAAGTGTAGAAGCATTTACCGGGTCAACAGTTCCCGAACCATCGTTACCTTTTTCCAACTCATTATCAGAGCAGGAAGTAGTAACCAACATTGTCCCCATAAGGACGTACATCAAACTTTTAATTTTCATCTTAATCTAATTTTTAAATTTATTGTTTGTTTCAGTTTCCCATGAAAGCTCTACCTTATCACACCCAATATCCGAGCTCTATATGTTAACTTATCAAAAATATATTTAACGATTAATAGTGTTTTTGACGTTCTCATTCGTAATTTCAATCCTTTCCATCGAAAATAATCACAAGAGTCAAAATATGGTTCAAAAGGCCTGTTCATGAACAATGGATAATATATACAAGTTATTTCGTATATTTGCATTAGACAGAACATTCAATACAACAAATATAGAACTTTTATTCCGAATATACAAGTTCTATATATAAATATATCAAGGGAAATGGATCAAGTACTGTATGGTATAGATTACATAGAATATTATTTCTATTGGATATATTACAAGTTTATTGGCTATCCTTTAATCATAAGAATATGCTCAATTGCTGTAATGTTTTGCATTATTGCGTACTTGTTTCTCCTATTCCATATTATATATGGTATATTTAAAAGGCGGAAAGAGAAGCGAAGATACAATAAAGCTTTCGATAAATATTACGAGGAAATGAAATCTATCTCGCTAGATTCCAACACATTGAGTGAAGAGGAAATCGCAGACAGATTACAGTATGATACGAAAAAACGTCCCAAGCCTAATGAGTTACGTATTATCACTCAACTGTTAACAGAAATCAAGAGTGTGCATGAAGATGAGATCAATGAACTAAACTATCAAACGATTCAAACCGTATTCCAAATCACACGTTTCCTTGAACGCGAACTTCAATTCGGTTCCAAAAGATCAAAGATACAAGCTCTGAAACTTATTCAGTCCATCAATGGCTATGCCTCTGAAGCGGTATTGGTGCGTTTCCTCTATCATCGTGAACTAGAATTAAGAAACTCGGCACGCTATACTTATATGTGGTTAAGCCAGGGTGACCCGTTCCGCTTCTTCGACGAAGACATCGGCATGAAGTTAAGGCAATGGGACATGATGGAGTTGCATGCTATTCTGGAACACCGTAAGAAGGTGGGATATAATACACCCAGCTTTATTAAATGGGTGAATACTTCGGCCGAAGAGAATGTTAAGATATTCTTTATCAACGAAATCCGGTTATATAATGAAACCGATAGTGCCCCAATTCTCGCGAAGCAACTCAATGCCCGTTCTGTGGAAATACGGGGTGAAGCGATCAGAACTTTAGGAAAACTAAAATATAAAGAGATTGAGCCCAAACTGATTGAAATGTATCATGTGCAACCGGAAGAAGTCAAACGACAAATCATTTCGGCTGTTGCAGACCTGAAAACAGATAAGGCATTAGGATTTCTTTACAATGCTTATGATGAAGCAGACAACTGGGGAACAAAACGTATCATCCTGAAGTCCCTCTATGAATACAGTGCAATGGGAAGAAAAACATTCGATCAATTGGAGAGAAAAGCAGATTCCCACACAGCTATATTGTTTGCCCATACCAGGCATCCGTTAATCAACCAGTTAATTTAGAGAATATGAGAGATATAATATTTACATTCTTCAATTATTTCGTATTCTTTTATACGAGCATGCTGGCGATATTCTTCATCACATTCGCCTTCCTCTCTTTCATTTCTCTAAAACGGAGAAAGGATTACTATGTGGAAAGCTATATGCGGAAAACAATCAAGGAATCCCCCTATACACCGGGCATTTCGGTAATTGCTCCTGCCTTCAATGAAGAAAAGACAATCATTGATAATGTGAACTCCATGCTTGCATTGGAATATCCGCTTTTCGAGGTGGTTATTGTAAATGATGGAAGTACGGACAGTACATTGAAAAAGATGACCGAATATTATGAACTGGTAGAAGTGCCCTATGCTTATATCGAGCGAATCAAAACCAGACCGTTCCGAAGACTCCTCAAATCCTCCAACCCGAAATACAGCCGACTCATCGTTGTAGACAAAGAAAATGGAGGAACCAAAGCGGATGCATCCAATGCGGGTATCAACGTTGCTTCTTATCCTTATTTTATCTGCACGGATGTGGATTGCATTTTGGAAAAGTATGCTCTTTATCGTTGTATCTCGCCCATTATATCTTCAGAAAAACAAGTAATTGCAGTCAGCGGAACGATGTTGATGGCGAACGGATGCGTTGTGAAAGACGGACAAATCGTGGACGTGAGAACTCCCCGTACTCCGATTCCGCTTTTCCAGAATCTGGAATATATGCGTTCCTATCTGATTGGCAAGATGGGGTGGTCCGCTATCAATGGCATGCCGAATGTTTCCGGTGGATTCGGTCTTTTCGACCGTTCGGTAGCGATTGCTGCCGGAGGATATGATGCTCCCTCTTTTGCCGAAGACATGGACCTCATTACCCGCATGGTAGGATATATGTGCGATTTCTCCCGTCCTTATAAAATCGTACAGATTCCTGATACTTGCTGTTGGACGGAAGGGCCTCCCAACCTGGCAATGCTTTACCGGCAACGTACCCGTTGGGCACGGGGATTGTTCCAGACACTTAGTATCCATCATAAAATGATCTTTAAAAAGACATATAAACAGATGGGATTATTAACCCTGCCTTATATGTTCATTTTTGAGTTTCTGGCGCCAATCATCGAGCTTACCGGTTTGATCGTATTTATCTATCTGGCCTTTACAGGGGCGGTCAACTGGAACACGGCATGGATGATTTACCTGACGATCTATACGTTCTGCCAGTTCCTTTCCATCGTTGTTATTACCTACGACTACTATGTCGGGATGCTATATAAAAGAGGATATGAATACCTGTGGATTATCATTGCGTCCATATTGGAGCCTATCTTCTATCATCCCATCATCACTTTCTGTTCATTGAGAGGATACCTCAGTTATCTGACCAATAGAGACTTCAAGTGGAAGAACATGGAACGTAAGGGATTCAAGCAGAAAGAAGAAAGTGCGGACAATACTGATACAACGCCAATGAAGCCCGAACCTGCTACGATTTAAACAAGAAAGAAAGATTAAAGACAAGATAGAATGAACAGAGAATTTCTCCATAAGATCACCATATTAGGTTGTCTGTTTTTACTGATAACCTCTTCCTCCGGGACCGACAACGGATTCCAGACACCGGAGCAATATGCCCAGATTGTACAGGAGCATTTTGCGAACGAGGAATGGGAAGCAGGGAAAGAGCTGTTGGAGGAGGGCCTTCAGAAATACCCGAATGTTTCTGACCTTGAATGGCTCATGGGAAAATACTGGTTCCACGAAAAGAACTATGACCAGTCGCGTTATCATCTTGTCAAAGCGATAGATGACAATTACAACAACGTCAATGCCAAACATCTGCTGGTAGACGTAGAAGATATCACCGAGAATTATTCCAGTGCCATTTGTTACGTTAATGAGTTGCTGGAAGTAAATCCGTATTGGAGAGGCTTATGGCGAAGGAAGATTGAACTATACCGCAAGCAGAACAACGATGTGGAAGCGGATCGCCTGTTGAAACGAATCAATCAGATTTACCCGAACGATACCATTCTAAGGAAGGATTATATCTACAGCATGGAGGTAGGCTACCAGCAAATGAAAAAAGGCGGTAACCGAAAAGAGGCTATCGAAAAGCTGACGGAGCTCATCAAAGTATCTCCTCAAAACGAAGAATATTATCTGGACATCATTAACCTGCATTTACAGGAAGGAAACCGGGAAGCTGCTCTAGGCTGGTCATCCAACGGTTTGGCTGCCATACCGGGAAGCGGTGCGCTTATCGTCAAAAGGGCGAGTATCCTTAGTGAATTGGCACGTTATCCGGAAGCTCTGGTGTTTATACGCGAGCAAATGCGAAGAAACAACAGCCCTGCCATACGGCGTATGTATAACGACCTGTTAATGGAGGCTGCCCGAGCAGAGAAGCAGCGGGATCCTTATGTATTATATGGCATGGCCTACGAAGGAGGTAATAAGAACAAGGAAGCATTAGACTACCTGCTGAACACTTCCGTCACTCGAGGATATACCGATGATGCACTCTTCTATATCAGAGAAGCTAAAAAACAATATGGCAACAATGATAAAGGAATTCTTTATAAAGAATATATGCTTTATCGCCAGATGAATGAGGATGATCTTGCCTATTCAACGCTGAAAAAGATGTATGAGATGTATCCTGATGATTATGATATTACGCTTGCCATGAGCGCACAACACATGAAGAAAGCTGAAAAACTGATGGAACTCGGTCTGTACGCAGAAGCATTGCCGCACGTATTGTTCGTTTCTCAAAAACATGTAGACGACAATGAAGTGAACGGTGCCGCATGGGAAAAAGCCTTGAGTTGCTATATCAATATGAAACGTTACAATGAAGCACTTGCCACATTGGATACCATCACCCTTCACTTCCCGGATTACGAAAATGGTACGTTGAAAAGGGCCTTTATTCTCGATAAAATGGACAAAACCGAAGAGGCTTTGCAACTATATTTGTCTGCCATCGAGCAGAGCGACGAGGATATGCGTATCTTCTACGTCATCGGATACGAGGAACTGGCAGTGCCCTACATCAAAAAGTGCATGGAAGCCGGAGCTACGAAGAAAGCATACGAAGAAGCCATCAAACTGGTCAGCCTGAATCCATCGAGCGATCTTGGATTACGGTATGCCATTAACTCGTCCGGTTTACTCGGGAAATACGATGAATTCGAGAAATATACAGCGCAAGGAATCAATTACTATCCTGAAGAACCTTTCTATCAGGCAAAGAGGGCTACTGTCCTTGAACGCGACAAGAGATACGAAGCTTCTTTGGAATTCCTGAAACCGATACTCAATAAATACCCGAGCAACAAAGAGATTATAGGCGCATTCTCACAAAGCAGCGAATATCGTGCCCTGCAACTGACAAAGGCGAAAGAACCCGAAAAAGCTCTCGCTGTTCTTGATACAGCTTTGCTTTACGACAGCCAGAACAAGTCTTTGAAATACACCAAAGGCGTGGTATATGAAGCCAACAGACAAGCGGATTCAGCCTATTATTATCAAAAGTATTACGAGCCTTCCATCATGGAATACCGCTCTTTCCAACGGCACTTATCGGGCCTTAGAAGCATGATGCTCAAGAATGAGATCGCTTTGACCTACCTGCGTGCACGCTACGGAGAAGAAGACATCATTACCTCCGTTGCCACCGCCGAATACACCCGAAAAGGCCAGAAGAACAGCTACACGGGACGTCTCAACTATGCAGGACGAAGCGGCTCGGCAAGCGACAGCATGGAGGCTGAAGAACAGACACCGGGAGGGGTCGGCATCCAGGTACAGGGAGAATGGACGCACCACTTCTCACCGAAGTGGAGCACTACGGTCAATGCCGCCTTTGCTACCAAATACTTCCCGGATATTACCGCCGATATTGCCGTGCGGCATTATCTCAAGAATGACTGGGAAATAGGAGCACATGTGGGATACAGACGTGTAGCTGCCTATACGAAACGTTATGAATGGAACGACGAATTCTTTGCAGGAGGCACCGGAGATAACGGTTATCTATTTACCGGCTGGAATGAGTCAAAGACCAACCTGCTCACCGTAGGCGGAGAATTAGCCAAAACTATCGAAGTCGTTCGCCTCAACACGAAGATAGATATGCATTTCTTCAATTCCAACTTCTACTACAATGCACAGATTGGTGCCAAATACTTCCCGGCTAATGACGGAAAGACGAATATCAACGCCATGGCAAGTATCGGATCGGCCCCGGAAACGGCTGTATTGGATTACGCGCTGCCCGGCTCTTTCTCACACACCAATACAATGGTAGGACTGGGAGGCCAATACATGGTCAGTCCTAATATTACCATAGGTCTGATGGGTACCTGGAATACCTATTATAACCAGACCAACACCGTGCGAGGGAGCAGTCCGCTCAACCCGATAGAATCCATATCGACACGCTATAAAAACTTATATAACATCTATGCACAAGTCTATATTTCATTCTGACACGCTTTGCCCCATATTGGCAGGAATGATATGTATTTGCTGCCTTTTATCCGGCTGCCGCATGCAGGCACGCACGGAGATGTTCCCATCTAAAGAAGGATACCTCATCACAATCGGCGAAGATCCGACGGACAGAGATACCCGATGGGCCAAATACCTGTACGAGCACCTCAAGAAACGTGCAAACGACGATGAAATGGTCGCTTTCGGTGTCTCCGAGATGGATATGTGGCGTATCATCATACAGATAGACCCTACATTGCAAAGAGGATTCAAAGTAGCCTGCAAAGGTTCGGATATCAGACTGACCGCAAGTGACGACAAACAAATGTTATGGCTGCAATACCAACTGATAAAGAAGATCAGCAAAGAAGACCCGCGCATAGACGGTTCGGATCTTCCTCCCGCCCTTATCAATCTCAACGATACTTGCGGAGCTTTTGCATTTGACTATCAAAGTATTTATTCTCCATACGGCCTGAACGCCGATCATACAGGCGTTATCGGCCTGAACAACTTTGACGACAGCTGGGGAATATGGGGACACAACCTGCGAAAAGTATTGGGAAAAGATGCAGAGAAAGTATATGCCACCATTCACGGGAAGACAGATGACTCACAACTGTGTTTCTCTTCCGAGGATATGTATCGCCAGATAGAAAATTACATCGTAGAGAACTTCGGTGAAAAGGGGAATTTCCGTTTTGTAATCGCACCGGATGATACTCCGTACGCCTGTACGTGTGCCACCTGTACCGCATTGGGAAATACAGAGAAGAACGCAACTCCCGCCGTTACGGAACTGATCCTCCGCCTGTCGCAGCGTTTCCCCAAACACACGTTCTTTACGACTTCCTACCTGACTACGCAACAAGTCACAGACAAGCAGCTCCCGTCCAACGTCGGGGTAATTGTCAGCGCTATCGACTACCCGCTCCGCCGGACAGACGGCAAGGACGAGCAAGACAAGAAATTTGCGGAACAACTCGACAACTGGAAGAAAGTAACGAACAACATCTATATATGGGACTATATCAACAACTTCGACGACTACCTCACTCCTTTCCCCATATTAAAGATAGCCCAGCAAAGACTCCAACTTTTCAAACAACACGGAGCCAGCGGCATATTCTTCAACGGAAGCGGTTACAGCTATTCTTCCTTCGATGAAATGAGGACTTTTGTATTATCAGCCCTTCTTATCAACCCGGAACTTCCGGTTGATGAGTTAATTAAAAGCTATTTCAATCAGGAATACCCGGTATCCAAAAAATGGCTGTACGATTACTACACAGAGCTAGAAAACAACGCCCAGTCCGAAAAGCGGCTCGGACTTTACGCCGGTATCAGAGAATCGGAAAAAGGATTCCTCTATCCGGAGAAGTTTATCAAATTCTATGATGAAATGGGAGATTTTGTTTCCGAAGCAAAAGGGAAAGAGCGCAAAAAGCTGCACGAGCTTCAGACCGCTTTGTCTTTCACGCGCATGGAATTAGCACGTGACCACGGTTTCGACGCTTACGGATATGCCAAGCGGAATGGAAAGGATATTCAACCGCTTCCCCAAGCTCGTGAATGGATCGCCCAGCTCAAAGAGCATAAAGCATTTGCCGGAATGGAATATTATAATGAGTCAGCTTATGAGATTGACTATTATATAAAGGAATGGGAACAATATATACTTGCTTCCGACATAAAGAAAAGTTTGTTTCTGGGAATGAATCCTTCCGCAACCCCTAAACTGAATAAAAACGATTCAAAGAAACTGACCGACGGCACTCACGGTTTACCCGGAGACTATCATTGCGGTTGGGTTATCATTCCGGGAGAAGAATGTACCATCGACCTGCCGGTTAAAGGACTCAATGCATCAGGAACATTCTATATCAGTTTTCTGAATCTTCCCCGCCACCGCATCTATGCGCCACAGCAGATTCAACTGCTGAAAGACGGAGTAGCCTATAAAACAATAGACTTGAAACCGGAAGACTCCCCGGAAAAAGGAGAAATGATGAAAGCCACCGTTCCGGCAGACCTGAACGGAACAGAACAATTAAGCATAAAAATCAGTTGTTTAAAGAAACCGGGAACGCAAATGGGTATCGATGAAATTGCATTCACCCCTTAGATACTGAAAAAGTGATATAACAAAAATAAATGGCAACAATGAATAAATCTATATTCTATATTTTACTACTGACGGCACTTCCGCTCTGCTTTACAGGGTGCAGGAAGGAAGTACGTCCCACCAGCATGACGATAAAAGATTCCGTCAGGCACTATTACCCTATCAAGCAAGGTCAGCAACTCGATATCATGTTTACCATCACCAACACGGGAGACGCTCCGTTAATCATTTCAGAAATGCAACCTTCCTGTGGCTGTATCATTCTGGATAAAAGTTCGCATATCATCATTCCCGAAGACGGTATCAGGCAATTCAAAGCAACCTACAACAGCATCAAGAATGTAGGCGAAGTGGTTCACCGCATCCGGATTTTCGGCAATATGCTTCCAAATGGAAAAGCAGAACTAAAATTTGATGTTAACGTAGTCCCCGACGCAGATTATACACGTGATTATGAAGAACTCTATCAGGATTTCAACACTAAAAACGGCATTGTCAGGGAGATGGTGGACGGAAAAGAATCGGAGTTGGGATATTATGTAGGAGAACCCTAATAATAAGTATTAAATATCAAGTATTAAGTATTAAATGACTGGCTAATACTTGATATTGATACTTATCTCTACGGATGTATTTCTTTGAAAGCAGCATTCTCTTCTTTCACATTCTGAATAGTCTGTTTTAACTCCCCAATCGGCAAGTCATATCCATACCAGCCTGTATAGCAATCCACCACATACCATTTCCCGTCAGCCTGCAATTCGAACTCAACACGCAAATCCACTTCGGACTCTTCATAGCCCGCTTCAAAGATTTTGTGTTTCGGTTCATTCAGCGTAAACTTGGAGACATAAATTCCCCCTTCTTCCTGGGTGATACGTTCTTCCTTCATAGTTTCGCTATCCAGCAACGGCCATTTTTCCTCGGTGAAAGGGAACGTTTTTTCGGTTTCGCCGTCATCTGCCAACAAAGTAATCGGGGTCTTTAATGGGAACTTGATACGAGTATACTGGAAGGCTGCACTGGAAGTAAATTTATCCAGAAACGATTTGAAATCTTCACCGTCTTGCGTAGTTAGTTCACTATCGGCTTTTGCCTTGGAACTATTACCGCAGGAGATAAACGAAACACCGGCGAGCAGCAGCATAGCCAGCAAGCAGCATACAAACTTTTTAGCTCTCATAACACTATACAAATTAAGAGTTTAATTGACGCTGCAAAGATAGTAACAAGTTTGGTTTTGCAATACTTTTATACATTATAATTAGTCCAAATCAAGACACAAAAGAAACTTCATTATCACGTTCAAAATGAAAGATTTTAAAGAAATATCCGATTCCATTCGTTTACGGTCAAATAATGTACGTTCTCATCCTACTAATGTACTATTTACTCATACCTAAATACTTATTTCTCCTCACCTTTGTAATAACATACAAGCAAAGAATACCCTTTAATATTATAATACTATGAAAACAATTTGCACCGTATTTTTACTTCTCTTGTTACTCAGCTGCACTTCATCCAGTGAAAAACTAGCATGGGAAATAGCAAACAATTCTCAAACAAACAAAAAAGAACTTACTCGTTTTTTAGAACATTATAAAACAAATAAGGACAAAGATAAATATAAAGCAGCTTGCTTTCTGATAGAAAATATGCCTAACAAATATTCCATCAATGGAAAAGAACAGAAAGTATATGATATTGATATAGTAAAAGCTGACTCTCTCATAAAATCACTAGAGCATTCATTCTTTTTAAAAGAAAAGGGTCCTTATTTGAAAAATTATACATTCGAACAGTTCTGCGAATACATCTTACCATACAGAGTCGCTGATGAATCATTACAATATTATTGGAAATGGGACTGTAGTAGAAAATTTGAGAAACAATGTACCAACGATATTATTCAAACAGCACAGAATATAAATGCTCAAATTAAAATAGAGCTATCTCCCGAATTTTACAAAGATACATTAAAATCATATTCATCAATAATAAAGACAGGATATGGTAAATGTGATGATAGAACAGCATTAGTTACTATGGCCTTACGGTCAGTAGGAATTCCTGCCGCATTTGAATTTGTACCTTATTGGGGAAGCAATAACAATGGACATTCTTTTGTTTCAATTATATTACCAGACAATAAAATATATCCATTACAAAACACAGACAAACAAGCAAACGGAGATTATTACCTATCACGTAAAACTCCTAAAATATATCGTAAGGTGTATTCAATACAAGATTTAGCCAAACACGTCAATAATATTCCCGAATTATTTCGTCACAATGACATACTGGATGTTACAAGATTACACAACATCAGCTCTTGTGATATTACAGTCTCGACTAATATAAATAAAGAAAAAGAATTTTTTTTATCTGTATTCTCTCCCAAAAGATGGGTACCTGTTGCTTTGTCCTCTTCTCAAACATTCCATAACATTGGGGCTGGGAATAGATACAATGTTGATCGTAATAAGGAAGCTATTGATTTAGGTGATGGCATAGTTTATCTTCCAACTCATTGGGTAAATGAAGAAGCCATTCCAATAGGCAGCCCAATAATAGTATCTGAAGATTCAGTAAGGGAAATAAAACCAGACAGCAAACATCTTGAAAGAGTAGTATGTAAACGCAAATTCCCTTTGAATATGCGAATTGTTGATTTCTCAAAATTGATGATTATGGGAGTTTTTGAAGGGGCAAATAAAGCTGATTTTTCTGATGCGACGGAACTTTATAAAATAACAAAAACTCCGGAAAGCAAGATGCAAAAGATAGAAATATCTGCAGAGAAATCCTATCGTTACATACGTTATAGGAAACCCAAAGGGACCTTTAGTATAGCAGAATTCTGTTTATATCAATCTGATGAAAAGCTTCTACCATTCCACCCTATAGCTTGTGATGCTATATACGAGGACAGTACTATGCTTAATATTTTCGATGGACAACCACTTACCTATTATCAAGTGAGTGGTGGCATAGACTTATGGGTTGGTATGGATTTATATAAACCTGTGAAGATTTCAAAAATTGGATTTGCTCCACGTAATGACGATAATGCAATCGTTTCAACAGATACTTATGAACTGTTTTATTGGCAGGATCAATGGATAAGTTTAGGCCGGAAACGACCAATAGGTGATAGTATCGTTTATGATAACGTACCTCAAAAAGCTCTGTTATGGTTGCGCAATTTGACTAAAGGCCGTGAAGAACGTCCATTCACTTATGAAAATGGGAAACAGATATGGTGGTAAAATTATTTCCAACTATTAAATAATAAAATTATGAAAAAAATTACTTTGTTTTTGTCCTTACTTTTAATAGGAAGTGTGGGCTTTTCACAAATTATTCCGGGCGTAAACATCGGTAAACGCAAGGAATATATGATGAGAACGTATAAAATCAATAGTCAAAAGGCAGATGAATACGAACAAATTCTATTCTCCTTACAGAAAGAGAATGACCTGCTAAAGAACCGGCAAATTAGCTCTACTCAATTTAAAACGGAACAAAAGAAACTTTATAAAAAATATGGTATAATAATCAGCCAAGCATTTTCTGGAGGAAAATATAAAAAATGGAGCTCTTGTACCCAAGAAATGGAACGTTACCAAGTACTAAGTGAAAATAAATTTATTCCATATGAAAAAATGCGTGCTTTGTATAAGGCCGAATCGGAATGGGTAAAAGAACGAGATAAAATGCACAAAGATACTGGAGAAGCATGGGAAAAATATGAAAATAGTGATACTATGGTATCCGAGCTAAAGATTAAAATAAAACAAATACTAGGAACTGAAAATGGATCTTGGTATATCGAATATAAGAGACTGTTCTTCAGAGCACTTGACAATATGGACAAATATGGAATTACATACAAAGATGCCTTTACCATAGCAAAAATAGAAGATACGTATAAACAAAAACGTGCAAACATACTCAATAGCAATAAAAAAAATGCCGAAAGGGAAGTGGAACTGATGGCTATTGATGATGAGATGGCAAAAAAAATAGCAAAGACTGTTCCGTCTGTTTCTGTAAAGTGGAAAAAAGTAAATAATGCAGCATTGGATCATACTTTGAAATCAAGATATGGGCTAAATCAGGAGCAAATAAACAAATTCAAGACAGCTTATAATAAGTATGCAATTGAAGAATATAAGATTCTCAATCAGAAAAAACTGTCCGATAGCGATAAATACGACCAACTCTCCCAATTAGGTGAAACCTTCTGCAAGACAGTAAATCCTTTATTCAAGGCTGATAATTATAAAAAATGGTATGGTTGGTGGAAATACGATTTTGAAAGAAAAATGAAAAGAAAAGGATTAAAATGATTATTTTATGAAAAAATCAACTTATATTTATACTGTTTTATGTGTAATTGCAATTGTCATTAGTATAGTAAATTGCAAAGATGAAGATTTGCTAGAATCAAGTTTACAGACTGACATGAAAGATTTTAGTTTGCAAGAAGCTAAAAACTTTTTTCAAACTCAAGCTCATGCTAATTTAACATTAAGTCGTTCATTGGATAACAAAAGGAATAAAACAGTTTCCCCCGGTGATTTCGTACCTAACTGGGATGCAGCAGTCGGTTCTACCAACAACGGACTCGCTTGCTATGATATTCCTATAACTCCGACTTATCACTTTAAAGCAATTTATGTAGATGAAAGAAATGGCAAGCCTTCTGCAGGAAAAGTCAATGTATATCAGAAACTAGTGATAGTAAAAGATGTAAAGAGCAATAGAATGGATCAATACATCTTAACTTTGATACCCTCCAAATTATATGATAGTAGAAATGGTGCACAAACTTGTAACAACTTTATAAATTGTGCAGACAAGGGTGGTTTTACAGGAGTAGCATTATATTCCTGTGTATATTCACAAGTTACAGCTCGTATAAGTACTTTTAAGAACGGAGTAAAAACGAGAGGGGTATTTCTATTAAATGCTTCAGGGAAAACTAATTTATCAGATAAGTATGAGCAGGCTCGCGCATTAGCATCGACTGTATATATTCAAAAGAAAAAGATGGTCTTAACGCGTGGAGAAGATGACTATAACTACGATTATGATTATGGTAATGAAGATGATTACACTTATATTGGTGAGACACTTGAAGAAGTCATAATTACTCCAGAATCAAATAATAATGAAACAAGTGGCGGAAACGATGAATGGGAAATCATAGCACCTCCCGATAGTGGAACAATAGACCCCGAACCGACAGAACCGGAATCAACGAGTACGGAAGATGATACTGTGACAGAAAAACCTACAACTAACACAGGAGATGAAGACCCTCAACTAAGTACAGCTTTGAAAGAAATTACTCCTCTTCTAAAAGCAAAAGGAATTGATTTATCCAAGTATAATATCAAAAAAAATACAGAGACATGCTCAACTAATGCACGGACTTTATTAGATGGAACAATTGAAATCTGTGACAATTTTTTTGCATATAAAACACCAGAAAGAGCATCTATTTTATGGCATGAGATATATCATTCTGAACATGGACATAATAGAACCAGCAATGCTTCTTCACCATGTGACATTACTTTAATACCAAATCAATCTATTTCTGATGCAATAGATTGTTATTTAAAATGGTATTGCGGATCAGCTGGAACAGAATACGTCATAAATACGATAAAGAATGAAGATCTTTTACATGTCACTTCAATAAAAAATGATCCACAATGGTACAAAAATGAAATCGAAACATATAATGCTGAATTAAATAATGGATTTGCAAAGGAGGCTAATTACCAGAAAGAAATCGAATATCAGATATGGAGAGATGAAGAATTACTTAAATATATAGAACAAGAAAAAAATAATAAATTATGAAAACAATATTAGTTATTTTATTTTTGGGTTTACCTTTAATAGTTTTTTCCCAAGTTGATGCAAAATTTACATTCAACAAAGAAACAAAAGCTATTCAACTTATATTGGAAAACAAGTACAATGTTCCTATTTTTTTAAATCCCAAATCTGATGATGAGAGTAAAAAAGGAACATATTATGCCATTACATTAAAAGACAACAATGGCGCGATTATAAAAAAAAGAGAAGTATATGTATATCGTCAAGATTCATCACGAAAAGGCGATTTTGTTTTGGGAGCTTTGCAAAAACAAAGCTATACATTGGATTTAAGTACTTGGGTAGATTCCGCATATTTGGTGGAAGTAAGATTACACGTAGAAGCTCGTAATCCAACAGAAAAGATCCACTACATTAATAAAAATGACATAACCAAAGTCTTTTTATGGAAATAATTACAATTCTGTTCTCTTTGTATTGCTCAATGCAAAGAGAACAGAATCTTTGAATAAACAGGACACGAAAAACTTATTCTCCAATAACATACAAGTCCAATGTACAATTATATGAAGGTAAAATCATTATGTAGAGTGGCGTTTAGATTGTGTATAATATTCGAAACAATACGATAGTCTGATAAAAGGAGAAAAAGACTTTATGTGTTCCGAAATTTCATTAAGGAATGATCCACAATGGTATTTGAATGAAGTAAAAACATATAATACAGAAAGAGATAATGGTATAGAGAAATCACCTTACTATGAGGGGCTTATAAACTTTATGCAATGGAAATATGAGCAACTATATGAATATTCTAAAAACAAATAAGTATATTATGAAAACAATATTAATATTAATTCTGGCATCTTTACCTTTAATTGGAGCTGCACAAATTGACATACAACTTTCTTTTAATAAAGAAGCGAAAGAAGCCACACTATTATTACTAAATACAAGTGATAATATTTATAGGTTATCACCCAAATCAATAGATCAATATGAGCCAGGAACAGGTTGTATTTATACCTTTTTATATCGTGATAAAAATGATAAAGTAATATATAAAAGGAGTCGTTTTATATATGATGAATTACCATTAGCTAAGTATAGATTAAGGCAATATCTGTTACCTCATGCAAATAATGAATATAAATATGAATTTGCCAAATGGTATAGTGGAGAGATTTGTTCAATAGAAGTTGAAATACAAATAGAAGCAATCAATTATACAACAAGAAAGTCTTATCTAAAAAAAATAAAGCGGATTTATTTACTGAAATAAATCCACAAACATTAGTTATCCCATTCTTTATTACACAATAAATAAAGAAGATGAATCTATTTTTTAGGTAATTCAAACAGGTGTGTTAGTTTCTTGAGCACACCTGCCTAAACAATTTAATGTAAACAGAGATATTATTTATGCAATCCTTTAAACATAGATATGATTGAACAATTTACCAAAACAATATTATGAATATAATTAAATCTTTCTTTATAGGTATATTATTGTGTATGTCAATTCCTAGCAAGGGACAAACACAGGATTTAGAAATTACTTTTGCTTATAATAGACAAGACAATGCTTTGATTCTAAAACTTTTCAATAATACGGATAAAGAAATAATAGTATTGAATCAAAGCCTATTGAATGAATCATCTGGAAGCTGCATTATTTTAACTGAAAAACATGATAATGGACAGAGTGATCTAATCATCTCGTTATATGACTATGAAGATGGACAGTGGATCCGTTCTAAAACAATAAACCCTAACGAAAGACTAGAACTTTATTATCCATTTGAAGCTATCCCTACAAATAATGTTACAAGAGCTAGATTATTCCTCTCCACATACTTTAGAGATAGGAAGACAGGAAAATTAGTTAGCAAAAGATATAAAAATGATTTACCCATAAAACAAATTAAATGATAACAAGTAAACATTTATTTATAGGTATTGTACTTTTGGGCATTTCTATTTTTTGTACCGCCCAAGAAGTAAAAATTGAATTTTCTTATGATAAACCGAATAATTCTTTAACCCTTATACTTACTAATAATACAGACAAAGAAATTTTAGTTATGAATCAAGGGCGGTTAAGTGAATTTAGTGGAAGCTATATTGTTTTAACAGAATCTTCTAATGGGAAAAGCGCGGATTTGACGATTTGTCTATTTACTCTTGAAAGCGGGAAATGGATATTACACAAGAGTTTATCTCCAAAAGGAAGAATAGAACTCTCCTATCCTTTGGATTCTATCCCAGCCAATAATGTAGTAAGGGCACATTTGTTTCTTTCAACATATTCTAATGATGAAAAAACAGGAAAACTAACTTCTAAAAGATATGAGAAGAATTTATATATAGATTAAGAAGTTTTATTATTATACGGTACAGTTCTATAAAAATTAGTGCCGATCGATTATGAAAATTATTATTTTCCAGCATTCTTTGTGTAAAACAAAACCAAGAGTGCTGGAAAATTTAGATTACACATTGCTCATCTTTAGGATAAATCATATATAAATATATTTCCACTTAAATTAAATGTACCTTATAAACAGTATGAAAAGCTATTCTATTGAAAACATCAGAATACAAGATATATTACTTATATCAATTTGCATATTACTGTTCTTAAATAGAGCTGTACCTATTGACTACTCATCAATTTGGAGAGTGACTGTATTATGCCTTATATATACTTGCATACGCATTATATCAAAACAATATCGCAATTGCCTATTACACATGGTCTATATTTGGGGAATTACCGAAGTCATCATTTCAATACTTCAAAAAGCGAATTATATAGAGAGCAATCATCATGATTTTGGAATCACAGGAACGTTTGGAAATCCAGGACCATTAGGTGGGTTATTAGCAGTATGCTGGATAGTATCTATTTTTTTCATTTATGAAAACATACAAAATAAGCATCGTATATTAACATTACCATTTTGTATGATAGCCTGCTTTATTTTATATGGTTTACTATTATCTGGTTCACGCGCCGGATGGACAGCTGCATTGGTAGGAAGCATGATATTCCTATGGCAATGGTTAAAAAGAAAACATACAATCAAAGTCAAACCAACTCTTTTGAAATCTGGTTTTCTGCTTATCATCACCATTTTTATCATATCAATCTACTTTATAAGAAGAGATTCGGCAGATGGACGGTTGCTAATATGGTATAACACAATAACGATGATAAAAGATTATCCTCTATTCGGTATTGGAGCCGGAGGATGGCAAGCTAATTATATGCTTTATCAGGCTGAATATTTCCTACAAAGCCCAAATTCTCCATACATATTATTAGCTGACAATATTTTTTATACCTACAACGAGTTTTTACATATAACAGCAGAACAGGGAATAGTCGGACTAGTTGTTGTTACATGGTTGTTTTATGCATTATTTAGTTATAAAGAAAAGAATAATACTGACCATTGCCTGAAATCCGCCTTAATCACTTTCTTAGTCTTCTCTTTTTTTTCTTATCCTAGCGAGGTTTTTCCATTAGAAATATTATTCATCAGCATAATAGGTATGATGAAAAGCAAAACCATAAAAACGTTTACAATATCAATTTCTACAAAATACATCATTAGAAGTATAACCTTCATTTTTATTGTATGCATATCAATTGGATCTTATCATATTTATCATAAAACTTTTACTACAATTATCAGGATAGTGGATAAAAATAAAATATCCGAAGATACCTATTCTCAACTATCCCAATTATATCCATTATTTCGCTATAATTCACAGTTAATGTACATCTACTCAAAAAGTAGTTTGGAAGATTATCCTTTAAATACAAAACTACAAATATTGCAAACAGCTGCCCGAATTGTTCCTAATAGTGAACTATATATCAAGCTTGGAGATTTTTGGAAACAGAAAAAAGATTTTTCCCAAGCTGAAGCATGTTATCAAACGGCTGCTGCCATGATTCCACATCATATCACTCCTTCGTACAAATTATTCCAGCTTTATATAGAGGAAGGAAATATAAATGCAGCTATCAACATGGGAAATTACCTTTTAAAACAACCGATAAAGAAAAAAGGAACAAAAGCTTTACGAATGGAAGCTGAAGTTTTAGAGTTTCTTCATAAAGAAAAGAATATAAAGAGAACACAATAAGTATTTATACGAAAAAGATTTTCTAGTCTACAACACGGTTTAAAATATCAAAATCCGCTAGTATAAGATAATATTCTTCAGGCTTATAGAAACTAATCAGGTATGTTTCAAGTATTCATAACCGAAGCGACAGTACAGACACTTTCGCTTATCACAGTACTCTTTTTGCAACTGTATCAATGCCTGACTATCCGCTGCACTGACAACCGCAAGTCCGGCATCACTCCACGAACGGATAATATGATTGCTCTCCGCCTTCAATTCTTCCAGAAAACGTCCGGCACGTTCACACATTCGTTCATCTGCCTTATGCAAGCCGTATGTATAAAGAAAAGGAATCACTGTATTTATGATTATCAAATCCTTGGAACGCTCTCCCATCGCCTTCTCCTTTTGTGAAGAAAGTCGTCCGAATAAATAATGATTTTCCCAATAAGGAGACGTACGGGCATCCAGCAAGGTTCTCACATCCGCCAGAGTTTCCGCTTCCAACAAACGTGAAAACAACTTATCCCCTTTCTGATAGAGATAAGCCAACTGCGCCAGGCGAATATGCGGAAAGTTTTCCGGACGAAGCCGTAGAAAACGCCATAACGTAGCGTCCATCCCCTGCCCGATTTCAAACTTCCGCTGCAAATAACGAAACTCCTTGCAAAGACGGAGACTATACTCGTCTTCCTGTTCCTTTTTCAGAAACGTTTCTTCCAACAATCCAGCCAAACCATAGAAAAAAGCCTCTATCTGAAACAAATCATTCCGGTGCTTATCCATCGCACGAAACGGTAATAATCCCGCCCACGTTTCAAAAGCATCTCCATTCAAGCCAAAACCGAAATTACGGGCAAGGGTGATAAAGAAAGCATCTTCCCAATTACTGTTACAATGTTTGAGACGCTGTGTGATTAATTGCGCTTTCTGCTCCAAACGTTCCGTTTGCAAAGCGGTCAGCCAGGAATGAATCGTCAGTTTGGGAAGAGAGACAAGGATGGAATAACAAGCCGGATAATGATCCGCGACACAAAGTTCGTGGTAATGTAATTGCACATTTTCCGGACAGGTAAGTAACAGTTGCGGTATCTGTTCACCGTTGGAACGGGTTATTTCCGTATCTGCTTCGCTTACTACATGAAGAATCACAGAATCGTATGTTTTGTCAGAATGATGTCCGTGGCGAAACCAGTCGGAAGAATGTGTGTGTATTTCGATGTTTCCCACCCATAAGGCGCCGTCAATCTTTAGTTTCGCGTTGAAAAAGTCGGGACCGGCGTTGGGGTTTTGCAGACCGGGATCAATCACTTCTACCGGTAAGCCGTTGGTGGTTTGCAGTACTTTTAGGGGAAATAATTTATGCTTCCACACGTAGTGGAGAAGATGTTCCATGTTAACAAGACGTTAATGTGCACTGCAAATGTAATAAAAATCTTATCTTTGCGACTATTATTTTGAATATAAGTCAGAAAACAATGAAAATAGCACTGATCGGTTACGGAAAGATGGGCAAAGAGATAGAAAAGGTTGCCCGTAGTCGCGGACATCAAATCGTCTGCATCATTGACATCAATAATCAGGATGACTTCGAATCGGAAGCATTCAAATCGGCCGATGTGGCCATTGAGTTTACCAATCCGATGGTAGCTTACAGCAATTATATAAAAACATTCAAAGCCGGTGTGAAACTGGTATCGGGCAGTACCGGATGGATGGCGGAGCATGGCGAAGAAATCAAGAAGCTCTGCACGGAAGGGGGCCAAACACTCTTCTGGTCGTCCAATTTCAGCCTGGGAGTCAGCATCTTCTCCGCTCTCAACAAGTATCTGGCTAAAATCATGAATCAGTTCCTTGCATACGATGTCACCATGAGCGAGACACATCATATCCACAAGCTGGATGCCCCCAGCGGAACAGCTATTACACTGGCGGAAGGTATTCTGGAAAAGATAGACCGTAAGGACAAATGGGTGAAAGGAACTTTCCTTGCGCCGGACGGAACCATTAGCGGAACCAACGATTGTGCTCCTAACGAACTTCCTATCAGCTCGATCCGTGAGGGTGAAGTTTTCGGACTTCATACCATCCGTTATGAGTCTGATGTAGACACCATTTCTATCACCCACGATGCCAAGAGCCGCGGCGGGTTTGTATTGGGAGCCGTATTGGCAGCCGAATATACTGCTACACACGAAGGTTTTTTGGGTATGAGTGATTTATTCCCGTTCTTAAATGACTAAAATATCAGAAGCTAGTTCTAAACAAATATAACATTATGAGACAAGCCACACGCGCACAATGGATCAAATGTGCCACTGCTATTCTACTTTACCTCATCTTCCTAATCTGGGTACGGAGTTGGTGGGGATTAATTGTTGTTCCTTTCATTTTCGATATTTATATCACAAAGAAAATTCCCTGGTCTTTTTGGAAGAAGTCGAAGAATCCGGCTGTCCGCAGTGTCATGAGCTGGGTAGACGCCATCGTGTTTGCGTTGGTTGCTGTCTACTTCGTCAATATCTACATCTTCCAGAATTATCAGATACCTTCTTCTTCGCTGGAAAAATCATTGCTGGTGGGCGACTTCCTGTATGTGAGCAAGATGAGTTACGGTCCCCGCGTACCGAACACTCCCCTTTCCATGCCGTTGGCGCAGCATACACTACCTGTCTTCAATACTAAATCATATATCGAGTGGCCACAATGGAAGTACAAACGGGTACCGGGCTTCGGCAAAGTGAAACTGAATGACATTGTTGTTTTCAATTTCCCCGCAGGAGATACGGTAGCAGTGAACTACCAACAGACAACGGACTTCTATACGCTGGCTTACGGCGAAGGACAACGTATCTATTCCAAACAGATTGAAATGGATAGTCTGACACGCGCCCAGCAACGTGCTATTTATGATTTGTACTATGCTGCCGGACGTAAACAGATAATGAACAACCCGCGCACTTACGGAGAAGTCCTCTGGCGTCCAGTAGACCGTCGCGAGAATTATGTGAAGCGTTGTGTCGGCCTGCCCGGTGATACCCTTCAGATTGTAGACGGACAGGTGATGATTGACGGTAAAGCGATTGAGAACCCCGAAAACCTGCAATTCAACTACTTCGTACAGACCACTGGTCCGTACATTCCAGAAGATATGCTTCGTGAACTGGGTATCAGCAAGGATGACACCATGCTGATAGAAGACTCCGGCTGGGAAAGCGGATTATTGGAAATGGGACTGGACAGCCGGAATGCACAAGGCAAACTGAATCCGGTATATCATTTCCCGCTAACCAAGAAGATGTATGAAACGCTTTTGGGCAACAAAAAGCTAATCAGCAAAATAGTAATGGAACCCGAAGATTATGCCGGACAGATGTATCCGCTCAATCTTTATACCAAATGGAACCGCAACAATTACGGTCCGATCTGGATTCCTGCCAAAGGAGCTACCATTACCCTCACAGAAGACAATCTGCCTATCTATGAGCGTTGCATCGTAGCCTACGAAGGCAATAAGCTGGAAGTGAAACCGGACGGTATCTACATCAACGGTGAAAAGACCAACGAGTATACCTTCAAAATGGATTATTACTGGATGATGGGTGACAACCGTCACAACTCCGCCGACTCCCGTTATTGGGGTTTTGTACCCGAAGATCACGTAGTGGGCAAACCGATTGTTGTATGGCTATCGCTTGACAAAGACCGTGGATGGTTCGACGGCAAGATTCGCTGGAACCGCCTCTTCAAGTGGGTAGACTGATAAGTGTACGGATAGAATAGAGTGATAAGGTGATAAAAGTTGATGAACATTCGTAAATTCAAATGGATACTAGCATTTGCCGGAGCAGTAGTCGTAGTGCTTCTGCTCCGGGGATTTGCTTTCACGTCCTGCCTTATCCCTTCCACCGGCATGGAGAATTCCATTTTTCAGGGTGAACGTATCCTGGTCAACAAATGGAGTTACGGGCTGCGGGTTCCTTTCATGTCGCTTTTTTCTTATCACCGCTGGTGCGAGAGACCTGTGCGTCGGCAAGACATCGTAGTATTCAATAATCCTGCCGGAATCCGGCAACCTGTCATCGACCGTCGGGAAATCTATATCAGCCGTTGTCTCGGAGTTCCGGGAGATACGTTATTGGTCGATTCTCTTTTCTCCGTTATTTCTCCGGAGGCACAGTTTAACCCGGATAAGAAAAGACTTTATTCGTACCCCGCTTCAAAAGAAAATCTGATTACGTCACTCATGCATACTCTTTCCATCACCAACGACGGATTGATGGGAAGTAATGACAGCACCCATGTGCGCAGTTTCAGCCGTTACGAATATTATCTGTTGGAACAGGCCATGAATGGGAAAGAGAGTTTCGTTCAACCTTTGTCAAACAAAGAAGATGCCGAACCAAATCCGCTGATTGTCCCCGGAAAAGGGAAATTTATCCGGGTCTATCCCTGGAACATGACCTTGCTGCGGAATACCCTCGTGATGCACGAAGGCAAACAGGCAGAAATTAAGAACGACACTCTCTACGTGGACGGAAAACCCACACAACACTGTTATTTCACCAAAGATTACTATTGGATGGGGTCTAACAATACCGTCAACTTCTCCGACTCACGGCTCTTCGGATTTGTCCCGCAAGACCATATCATCGGAAAAGCCTCCATCATTTGGTTCTCTAAAGAAAAAGAAACAGGGTTGTTTGACGGATATCGATGGAGGCGTTTCTTCAGAACAGTGAAATAATCTTCCGGATCATAAAAGAAACAACCCCTTCATTATATCTCATAATATCCTTAATAACAGAGCCTCCTAAACGAATTAAAATGAAAGAAATGAACATCGCTTATTTATCTTCAGCCTATCTCGCTCCCGTTGAATATTATACCAAACTACTGGCTTATGACAAGGTATTTGTAGAACAATACGACCACTATATAAAACAAACCTACCGCAACCGGTGCACCATTGCCAGCCCATCGGGTGAGTTAGCTCTTTCCATCCCAACCGTAAAGCCCGATACATTGAAGTGCCCAATGAAGGATATCCGCATCTCCGACCACGGCAACTGGAGACATCTACATTGGAACGCAATCGAATCGGCCTACAACAATACTCCTTTCTTTGAGTACTACAAGGACGACTTCCGCCCCTTCTATGAAAAGAAATACGAGTTTTTAATCGATTTCAACGAAGAACTCTGCCGGATGGTCTGTGAACTGATTGATATTCACCCCACCATTGAGCGCACTTCCGAATATAAGATGGAGTTTGCTCCCGGAGAATCCGATTTTCGGGAAGCGATTCATCCGAAAAAGGATTTCAGGGAAGTGGATACAGAGTTTGTTCCGCAACCTTACTATCAGGTTTTCGAGTCCAAACTGGGTTTCCTGCCTAATTTGAGTATCATAGACCTGTTGTTCAATATGGGACCGGAAAGTCTGTTGGTACTGGGTAAGCGATAACCTCACATTGTTTGTGCCCAGTATGTTATCCTTCATTTTTGCTAAAGTGAAATAAAGATATGGTAAATGATTTGAGAAACAAGAGAACTTTCTTATCTTTGTATTCGTTAGATACTTAATAATGAAAGGGAAATAGTTATGGATACAACTATGAATCAAGGTATTTTCTTGAGTATACCAAAGTCTGATATAAAATTCTTCAAAGAGCTTGCAAAGAAAATGGGTTGGGACATTGATATCAGAGAAGACTTTTTAAAAGACTATATAGCATCACGTCCAAAAAGAGTGAATCTTTCTGAAGAAGAAATTCTTGCAGAATTAAATGCTATAAGATACGAGAAATGAGAATAATTATTGATACAAATCTATGGATTTCATTCATGCTAGGACGCAAGATTGCGACTATGCGCACATTACTTACCCATCCCTCGTTAGAAATATATGTATGCCGTGAGCTGCTAGATGAATTCTATGATGTTTCTTCACGGGAGAAAATACGAAAATATATTCGTCCGGAAGATCTAGACGATACACTTAAACTTATCCATTTATACGGGAAATATGTCGTCATCCAAACAAAAAGCAAATCAGAGATTAGAGACAAAAAAGATCTTTATTTACTCTCTCTAGCTGATACGATCAAAGCTAACTACATTGTTACTGGAGACAAAGATTTATTAGTCCTAGAAAAACATAACCGGACAAAAATTGTAACTATAACAGAGTTCATGAAGTTATTGTAGCCCTCCCATCTGGAGGAAGATGTTTACCGCTTCAAACTGTCATTATCTATAAATATTTCTATCATTGACAAAATGATTAGGGTTTAGCGATAGCGTCACATGTGATGTATCTCATATCATACTCTCAACTAAACCATAATCACTAAATGAGCTCTATAAAGCTGTTTATACCGCTACTTCTTCACGATTCTTCTCTTCATTAGATTCTGCCGCATCCAACCGATTCAATAAGTATCGTACATTCTGAAGATGTATATTGTTATTCCGATCCATTTTTTTAAACTGCCAACTGTTTTTAGTGGTATTCAGTATACAATTCATTAACGTTCCCACTGCATCAGCACTCTGGAAACGATTGGTATTGGAGATTTGCGTATTCATCATGTGCGCGCCGAATCCTCTAATCACCTCTTTCACACTTATCGACTTATAAGTACGGATGGCTTCAAAGGCCGCCACATTACTATAAAGCGTATTAGCTAAATCCTCCAGTCTCTTTCGATCTGTTCGTTCCACTAGATAGCTTTCAGGATTCATAAAACAATTGAGGGTCAGATAAAAAGACATCATTTCATCATCGGATGAAAAGATAGCGTGCATGAGTTGCGTCGCGTCCCCCGGACGGGCCTCCTGATTGCTTAAAACTTCTTCCATAAGAATTTTAATTAAATGGTGAATAAATTAAGTTTAATGGGGCGATACAGAAAGGTAGTTTTAAGGAATAAAAGAAGCGGTTCCGCCTGTCCCATTGCATTCCACTATCCACGACAGCAGTAGGTGCACTAACATCCTACATGGGGGTGCGAAACCGCCATATAGGATTAATGAGACGGACATAAAAAAGCCCGCCACACTGATACGGCAGGTTCTCTGCCGTGGTTTAAAATGGAATGCACTACAAAGATAGAATATAAAATCAGAAAAGAGAAAAGAAAATCAGTATTAATTGAAGTTTACAGCAATAAGCTTAAGACAGAACCTTCTAAAGACTACTTGCAACTATAAGATTCATTTTGAAGGTTCACCGGTTTCACCGTTAGCTGAATGACTATAAATCAAAATCTTATGGTGAAAGAGGATGCAAAATACAGAAAGAACCATCCTTCACCTCCTTGTAAGCGTCTCCGCGATTCTATCTTGTCGCCCTTTTTTCATTCTTATATTTTT
>ERZ791930.73-NODE-73-length-104204-cov-15.904310_pt1 | contig 104204 bp, 103 predicted proteins | sample MGYA00510128_ERZ791930 | MGnify/ENA primary metagenome ERZ791930 (study PRJEB30046, sample SAMN00792057) | human gut metagenome | study: EMG produced TPA metagenomics assembly of the A metagenome-wide association study of gut microbiota in type 2... | reverse complement strand
GAATTCCTTTCGCATACTTGTTTTGTTACTAAGTATTCCGTTACTTCGCAGGTAATGAAATCCTGTTAATTTCGTTAATAATCAGGGAATAAGGAGAAAATAGGTGGGGTTTGTTCAGAATAGTAAAAATCAACCCGTTGGGATATTGGAAAGATAATATATAGTCTTAATCTCCAACATCATAGAAAAGCTACAATAGAAATTATGAAGTTAAAAAGTCTCTAATTTTCAATATAAGATTCTATCTTTCAGTTTATTGCTTACGTTGGGAAACTTTTTGTAAAGCCAATATCAATCCGCTCCTCAAAACTTTGTTTGAAGACTATAAAAAAGAAACAACAAGTTTGCTCTACTTCCTCAAAAGAAGTAATCTCTTTTATACTGGATATCCTTCGTTTTTTACAAAAGAAATTACCCTTTGATTGGCTTCGTCAATCTTTCTGTTGCTGAAAGGCTTCAGATAAGTTTCCGTCACTGTGATGGAAGAGTGCCCCATGGCTTCTGATATGATTCCAGGATGTATCTCGCAGTGGTAAGCCATGGTCGCCCAAGTATGGCGTGCCGCATAACTACTGAGTGCCGACTGCATTCCCAAGCATTGTCTGAGTACTGCCAAACGTTGGTTGAATGCCCTGAGTGCCGACTGGTATTCCCGGTATGCCGCTTCTGTGCCTTCCTCACTTTGTAATATGGGGAATAAATAAGGAGAGTCCTTGTCCTTGTTTGCTATCATTCTCACCATTTGCATAGCCTCCGGCGTCAGTGAGACGGTCAGTGCCCGTCCCGTCTTCCTGCGCCTATAGGACAAGGTATTTCCTTGTAAATCCCTTTTGTGCAAATAGGCCAGGTCCACAAAAGGAATCCCTCTTAGCATAAACATCAATACAAAGAAAATTTTTGTTTTCTGTCGGGTGTTGGGAGAATTACCGGCCTGCAGGCTCATCTCTGTCTCCCGTACCAAGCAGCCTATGTCGGAAGCTTCGAGCGCCTTTTTCCTATCCGCCCGTGTGCCGGTATACACATGCTCAAACAGCCTGGGTACATATCGCACCAGCTTTTTGTCCACCGCCCGGTTGTAAACCGAACGTATCGCTTTGATATAGGTGGATACCGTATTCCAACTACAATTCCTCTGCCTGAGGAAGTTTTCGAATCTCTTCAGCACGGTCGGGCTCAGCTTGCGCATGGGCATCGGTTGCCATTGGGTGAATGCCGAGAATGCATTCACCGCTGACTGGTAGATGTGTGCCGTCCCCCACCTGCCGCTTTCCCGGAGTTCCCCGATGATTGAGGAGAACATCTCTTGTAAGGTAATTTCATTTCTGCTCATTTCCAAATTATTTATAAAAAGGTTTATCCTACAATTATAAATAAATTGAGAGCAAGTGCAAAGGCATCATTCTGAAATCTGCGAAACGGGAATGATGCCGTATCCGACAGCTTATTTGTTGGCTAACGTCTGTTTAGTGGCTGATATACGTATCCTGGAAGAACCGCTTGTTATCATTCAGGCTGCAAGTGGCATCCACTCCGGCTTGTTGCAGGCGTTCGGCAATCTCATTCAGTTTCTTCCTCGAAACCCTTCCGATATAGAACAGACGGTAGCGGTAATCGTTGTTCAGCAATTCCATGACGTGCGTGAAATTCTGTTCGCGGGCAAAGTCGAAGTTTACTTTTCTTAGGTTCTGGTACGGATAGCGGATAGTCCTGCCTACGCTGTGTATGATGAGGCCGTTATTGTCCAACGTCAGGTAGCAGAAGCGGGTCATCAGCATGCTGATGAAAAAAAGACTTAATGCAAACGAAATGATAGCCGGGATGAAGCCCCACCATACGTTGCCACTGATGGAATAATATCCCAATATAAGGAATATCAGGAATAAGACAAAGAACCAGAACATATAGAGTGACGGACGCTGGTATGTTTCTGTGGGAACCTCTGCGACTGTCCGTTCCCTCGGTGCGTAGTTGTCGAAGGGGATTTCTTGGGAGACCAGGTAGCGGATGACCGAGGAAGGGTGACGGAAAGGAGGCAGATAGATTACTTTTTCTTTCCCTTCCTTTAGATGTAAAGTCAGTATGCCCGGACCATATTTGTCTTTCGCAGCCAAGTTGCTTTTGCGGGGAACCTGGTGGTAACGCTTCATGAAACTGAAACTCTTGATTTGGTGCAGTCCGATGTGCTGGCTTTGCAGCAGTTGTTCGGCTCTTTTCTGTTCTTTACTGGTCACTTCCATAGTTCTTATTTTTTAAGTTCGGGATAACTGATGCGGGTATGGTATATAGTCTTCAGCTTCTCCTTGAATACGTTCTTCACGGTGGCAATATCCTTGAAGGTGATGGGGCATTCCTTGAAATAGCCTTCTGCCACTTGCGAATCGATAATCTTGTCTACCAGATTGCTGATGCTCTCTTCCGTATATTCGGGCAGACTGCGTGAAGCGGCTTCCACCGAATCGGCCATCATCAGGATAGCCTGCTCTTTGGTGAACGGGTTGGGACCGGGGTAGGTGAATGCCTCCTCGTTAGGGTCTTCACCGGGGTGCTCGTTTTTCCAGGAGATATAGAAATACTTCGTTTTCCCACGGCCATGGTGAGTGGTGATGAAATCCTTGATTACTTTGGGGAGATTGTTCTTCTCGGCCAGCTTCAGCCCGTCCGTCACATGGCTGATGACGACTTGGGCACTTTGCTCATAGCCCAGATTCTTGTGCGGATTGACTCCACCCGATTGGTTCTCGGTGAAGAACACCGGATTCTCCATCTTGCCGATGTCATGATACAGCGCTCCGGTACGTACCAGCTGGCTTTTGGCTCCGATACGGTTGGCCGCTTCCGCCGCAAGGTTGGCAACCTGCATGGAATGCTGGAAGGTGCCGGGAACTGTCTCGGACATGCGGCGTAGCAGGCTGTTGTTGATGTTGGACAATTCGACCAGGGTGACATTGGAGGTAAAGCCAAACGTCTTTTCCACCAGGAAGAGCAGGGGATAGGTGAACAGCAGCAACACTCCGTTGATGACGAAATAGGTGTACATGCTTCCGTTGATTTTTGTCAAGTCGTTTTCTGTAATCAGCTCGAAAGCAAAGTAGACGGCAGCGTAGGTCAATATGACGAGGAAGGCTGTCCGGAACAGTTGCGACCGTTGTGAAAGTTCCCTCAGACTGAAGATGGCAACCAGCCCCGCCGAGAGTTGCAGAAGAATGAATTCATGCGGATAGCGCAGGCAGATGGAGCATATCAGTATGGTGGTGACTTGTGCGATGAAGGCCGTGCGTGAGTCGAGGAACACCCGGATGATGACCGGCAGCATGGCATACGGGATGATATAGACATTGAATATGTTGTTGGCAACCATGATGGCCGTCACCACGCAATAGAACATGATGAGGGCGAAGAGCAGGGAGAGGCTGCCCTTGCGCTTGTAGTAATCTTTACGGAACAAGTCGAGGTAGAGCATGAAACACAGCATGAAGATACTGACAAACAATACCTGCCCCGCCAGCATCAACCGTTTTTGCCCGATGGACTCACTGCGTTTGATGGATTCTTTCCGTAGACTCTCAAGGATGTTGTATGTCTCCTGGCTGACAATCTCGCCGCGGTCGATGATTTTCTGTCCGCTCAGTACGATGCCGTTGGCCCATGAATAGTTGTCGAGCATCTCCTTCTTAGCGGTTTCGGTCCGCTGCTCGTCATAGGTCAGATTAGGGAACAGATATTCGTTCAGCGAGCATTGCCGTAGAATGTCCGGGCGGTAGTGGGCGGTATCGGCCGTGAGTATATAGTTATAGGCATCCTTCACCGAATATACCTTGTTGATGTCCTGCTGGTTGGCCAGTTTGTCGTTAATGACCATGATGGCGGTTGTGCTGTCCTTATGCAGTTGGTTCAGCTCTTCGGTAGAAACGATGCCGGCGCGATATACTTCAGAGAGTTTCCTTTCCAGAAAGCGGACGTAGTCGGTGGAGGGAAGCAGGCCGCGCAGGTGGGTCTGATAGTCTGCCTTCAACTTGGCGAGCACACTTTTCTCAATGCTTTTGTCCAGCTGGAAATACGGCTGGAAGGCGGCGAGGATACTGTCTTGCTCGCGTTTCACCACTTCATCGGCCTTATAGATGGGGAAGTCGAAGGTGGCCATGAGCTGTCCGTACTTCCAGGGCTTGTCAATGTCGAACTGGTAGTTGAATTTACCGTCACGTGGCAGAAAATAGACAATAATCCCCACAGTGCCGATGAATATCAGTGCTCTGTATAGCAAATCTCTGAGCGAGAACTCTTTTTTTGTATTGAAATAACTCATATCGGCTAAAATTTTTGCGAAAAGTACAAAAAAAAACATTAGTGTGGAAAAAAAGGTTTAATTTTGCCGTCTAAAATATTCATAAGTAAGGTAGATTATGACAGAAAGAAAGGTCAGAGTCCGTTTTGCCCCGAGTCCTACGGGGGCGTTGCACATCGGCGGTGTGCGTACAGCTTTATACAATTATCTCTTTGCGCGTCAGCATGGAGGAGATTTTATATTTCGTATTGAAGATACTGATTCCAACCGGTTTGTACCGGGTGCGGAAGAATATATCCTGGAGTCTTTCAAGTGGTTGGGCATCCCGTTTGACGAGGGCGTGAGTTTCGGTGGAGACCATGGCCCGTACCGTCAGTCGGAACGTCGGGAAATATACAAGAAGTATGTTCAGATTCTGCTGGAGGCCGGAAAAGCCTACATCGCTTTCGATACTCCTGAGGAGCTGGAAGCAAAGCGTGCGGAGATTGCGAATTTCCAGTACGATGCTTCTACCCGCATGCAGATGCGCAATTCACTGACCCTTCCTAAAGAAGAGGTAGACGCGCTGATTGCTGCCGGTAAGCAGTACGTGGTGCGTTTCAAGATAGAGCCGAACGAAGATGTGCATGTGAACGACCTGATTCGTGGGGAAGTAGTGATAAACTCTTCCATTCTTGATGACAAGGTTCTTTATAAATCGGCAGATGAACTTCCTACTTACCATCTGGCCAATATTGTGGACGACCATTTGATGGAAGTGTCCCATGTGATACGCGGTGAGGAATGGTTGCCTTCCGCACCGTTGCATGTATTGCTCTACCGTGCCTTTGGGTGGGAGGATACCATGCCTGCCTTTGCGCATTTGCCCTTGTTGCTGAAGCCCGAGGGTAACGGCAAATTGAGTAAGCGTGACGGCGACCGTCTGGGCTTCCCGGTTTTCCCGTTGGAGTGGCATGACCCCAAGTCGGGAGATGTCTCTTCAGGCTACCGCGAATCAGGCTATCTGCCCGAAGCGGTCATTAATTTCCTGGCTCTGCTGGGCTGGAATCCGGGCAATGACCAGGAACTGATGTCTATGGATGAATTGGTGAAATTGTTTGATTTGAGCCATTGCAGCAAGTCGGGTGCCAAATTCGACTATAAGAAAGGTATCTGGTTCAACCATGAGTACATCATGATGAAACCGGATGCGGAGATAGCTTGTCTTTTCAGACCGGTGCTGGAGTCCAACGGCATAGACGCCTCCAACTATAGCGACGAGTTCCTTACGAAAGTGGTTTCACTGGTGAAGGGACGCGTCAACTTCGTAAAGGAACTGTGGGACCAGACCCGTTTTTTCTTCGTAGCCCCCACGGAATATGCGGCAAAGGATGTGAAGAAGCGTTGGTCGGAAGATACTCCCCGCATCATGACCGAATTGATGGATGTGTTGCGCGGCATCGGAGATTTCTCCTCCAAGCCTTCCGAAGATATTGTGATTGGTTGGATTACTGAGCGTGGCTATCACATGGGAAATGTGATGAATGCCTTCCGCTTGTCAGTGGTGGGCGAGTGTAAAGGCCCGCACATGTTCGACATTACCGAGCTGATTGGCAAGGAAGAGACGTTGGCCCGTATACAGCGTGCTGTTGATGCTTTAAAGTGAATAAATCTTCTTCATCCTTAATCCATATAGTATGCTATATGACTTGGCAATAGCCATCTACGATATTCTGGTGCATCTGGCTGCTCCATTTAGCCGTAAGCCCCGAAAAATGATGAAGGGACACTGGGTGGTCTATGAACTTCTCCGGCAGCAGTTGGAGAAGGACGTGCGCTATATATGGTTCCATGCCGCTTCTTTGGGGGAGTTCGAGCAGGGACGGCCGTTGATTGAGAAAATTCGTGCCAAATATCCGGATTACGGTATTCTGCTGACTTTCTTCTCGCCGTCGGGCTATGAGGTCCGCAAGAATTATAGGGGGGCAGACGTTGTCTGTTACTTGCCTTTCGACAAGTCCCGCAATGTGAAGAAGTTCCTGGATATCGTGAATCCCTGCATGGCATTCTTCATCAAGTACGAGTTCTGGAAGAACTATCTGGACGAACTGCACAAGCGCCGTATTCCGGTGTACAGCATTTCTTCCATTTTCCGCCGCGGACAAGTATTCTTCAAGTGGTATGGCGGTACGTACAGACATGTGCTGCGCGACTTCGACCATTTGTTTGTGCAGAATGAACGCTCCAAACGCTATCTGGCGAAGATAGGTATCAGCCGTGTCACGGTGGTGGGGGATACCCGTTTTGACCGTGTGCTGCAGATTCGTGAGGAGGCCAAACATCTGCCTTTGGTGGAGCTTTTCAAGAACAACACGATGACTTTCGTGGCAGGAAGCTCCTGGCAGCCGGACGAGGATTTGTTTATTGAATACTTTAACCAGCATCCAGAGGTGAAGTTGGTTATCGCTCCGCACGTTATCGACGAAAACCATCTGGTAGAGATTATCCGTAAACTGAAACGCCCCTACGTGCGCTATACCCGTGCCGACGAGAAGAATGTCCGTAAGGCCGACTGCCTGATTATCGACTGCTTCGGGTTGCTCTCTTCCATCTACCGCTATGGCGAGATTGCCTATATCGGAGGTGGTTTCGGAGTGGGAATCCACAATACTCTTGAGGCTGCAGTTTATGGCATTCCGGTGATTTTCGGACCGAAGTATCAGAAATTCCAGGAGGCCATCCAGTTGCTGGAGGCAAAAGGCGCTTTCTCGGTGAAGGATTATGAGGAACTGAAAACTTTGCTCGACCGTATGCTGACAGATGAAGTCTTTTTGCGCGAATCAGGCATGAATGCAAGCAATTATGTGACCGGCAACGCCGGTGCAACGGATAAGATAATGAGTATGATAAACTTTTAGAAAAGTAAAGAGTGATAAAAGCGATAGGGCGGTAAAGGTGATGGAATGGCATCCCTTTATCGCCCTGCCTTTTTGGGGCGCCTTGTCTCCCTTTATTTGTACCAGTCGGAATACATCAGATAGTTGTGTGCAATCTTCTGGTTCAGCTCCTTGGCCTGCTCCGGATCTACTTTCTTGATGAACTTGGCGGGGACTCCTCCCCAGATGCTTCCCGGCTCGATGACCGTATTGCTCAATACCAGGGAACCAGCGGCGACAATAGCCCCTTCGCCCACTACTGCGTGGTCAAGGATGGTGGAACCCATCCCTACCAAAGCATAGTTCTTGATAGTGGCTCCGTGGATGGTCACGTTGTGCCCCACGGATACGTGGTCTCCTATCTCTATGGTCGATTTCTCGTACAAGGTGTGGAGCACGCTTCCATCCTGGATGTTTACTCCGTTCCCTATGCGGATTGAGTTTACGTCACCCCGCAGCACGGTGCTGAACCAGATGCTGCAATCCCGTCCCGTCTTGACGTCGCCAATGACAACCGCATTGTCCGCCAAAAAACAATTCTCCCCGATTTCGGGAGTGAATCCTCTTACTGATTTTATTAATGCCATTTTTTTAGTGATTAGTGGTTAGGTTACTGCATGCTTCCTTCAGCCATTCCCGTTCTCCTTCGTTCAGGCTTGGCGAAAGTGCCTCGTATACATGCTGGTGATAGTTGTCCAGCCATGCCGTTTCCTCTGCCGTCAGCATCTCTTTGATGATACCTTTCTTGCAGATGGGGCAGAGGGTAATGGTTTCGAACTTCAGGTAATTTCCGAACATGCCTTCACCGTCCTTCACGGTCAGCACCAGGTTTTCCGTGCGTATTCCATGGCTTCCGGCTTTATAAACGCCCGGTTCGTTGGAAGTGACCATTCCCGGCCGTAGGGTTACCGGATTCTCATTCATGCGGATGCTTTGCGGACCTTCGTGCACATTGAGGAAATGGCCTACGCCGTGCCCGGTACCATGCAGGAAGTTCATGTGGTATTGCCATATCGGCATGCGGGCCAGTACATCCAGTTGCGCTCCTCGCGTACCTTCCGGGAAGACAGCCATGGCGAGGTCGATATGTCCTTTCAGTATCAGGGTGTAGTCCGTCTTCTCTTCTTCGGTCAGTTTCCCCAGTGCGATGGTGCGGGTGATGTCGGTAGTGCCGTCCAGGTATTGCGCACCCGAGTCCAGCAGCAGGAATCCCTCGGGTTTCAGTGGCACGTCCGTTGCCGGAGTGGCTTCGTAGTGTACGATGGCTCCATGTTCCTTGTACCCGGCAATGGTGTCGAAGCTTTCTCCCATGTAGAGTGGCTGTGCGGCACGGAATTCGTGCAGTTTCTTGTCTACGCTGATTTCTGTCTCGTTGCCTGCGGGAACGGCCTCCTCCAGCCATTTCAGGAACTTCACCAGTGCCACTCCGTCGCGTTGCATGGCTGCGTGGATGCCGGCTATTTCCCGGTCATTGCGGACCGCTTTCAGCAAGGCTATCGGTGAGCGCTCGTCAAGTACCCGGCAGGAAGGGGGGAGGGCGGAATAAACGGCATAATTCGTCTTTCCCATGTCGAGCATGATGCTGCCGTCCGGTATTCTTGTCACAAAGGATTCGGTGTCCCCATAAGCATGGATGGTGACGCCGGCTTCTTCCAGATAGGCTGAAAGCTCTTCCGTTACTTTCTCGGGCTGGATGAAAAAGTGTGTTTCTTGTTCGTTGATTATCAGGTAGCTTACTACTACGGGGTTGCAATGCACATCGTTGCCGCGTATGTTGAGTGTCCATGCTATCTCGTCCAATGCCGACACCAATAATACGTCCGCTTCACTCTTTTTCATCTCCCGGCGGATAGCAGCCAGTTTGTCCGGACAGCTTTTCCCGGCGTATTTCATCTCGTGGATAAAGGCGGGTGCTTCGGGCATGGGAGGGCGGTCTGTCCATATCTCATTCATCGGGTCGGCAATGCTCTTTACGGTGATGTCGTTTTTTGCCAGATCCTCTTGCAGGGCTATGGCTTGTGTGGTGGAAAATACCTTCCCGTCTATACCTACAACTGAATTCGCTGTAAGGTTCTCCCGCAGGAAATCGAGGATGCTGGGCGTTTCGGGCAGCATTTCCTTGTATAAGTCGATGCCGCTGCCTTCCAGCTGCTGCTCGGCTTGGAGAAAATAGCGGGAATCTGTCCACAGTCCCGCCTTGTCGCTGGTGATCACCGCCGTGCCTGCCGAACCGGTGAAGCCTGATATCCATTCTCTTGATTTCCAGTACGGTGCTACGTACTCGCTTAGGTGCGGGTCGGTACTGGGGATAATGAAAGCGTCTATGCCTTCTCTTTTTAACAATGCCCGTAGAGCATCTATACGTTGATTGATTGTCTGAGCCATATTTTTATAAATGTAATTAAGTAGGCGTGTAAATGAGTTTATAATCTCTCCATTCTCTGCTTTCAAAGTTACACATTCTCTTTTAAAAATGTGCTATGCTTCACGGATTTTAGCGGATTGGCTCAATAAAAACATCTTTCCCTTTGCTCATTCGTTTGATAATTAGGAATCATGGGTAATTTTTTTGCAGAAAGTTTTGTGAATAAAGAAAGTATGTGTAATTTTGCCGCTCAATTTAATCGTGAGATTTTTAAACCATTAACATTTAATTAAAAGAAAATGATTGTAGTACCTGTAAAAGAAGGCGAAAACATTGAAAAAGCGCTGAAGAAATTCAAAAGAAAGTTTGAAAAAACTGGCACAGTTAAGGAATTGAGACGCAGACAACAATTTGATAAACCGTCTGTGACTAAAAGACTTAAGAAAGAACGTGCTGTTTACGTTCAACAACTTCAGCAAGTAGAAGATTAATAATTCGTAAATTCCTTTGAATTATTGAATTCTTTTTCATACATTCGTTGCATGATTTTAGATATGTAGCGATATGTTGTTGACAGATTCTTTTCTTGACTATCTTCTGCATGAGCGGAACTATTCCAAAGGTACGGTTGAGTACTATCGGGCAGATATTCTTGAACTGCAGAGGTTTGGAGAAGAAATGTTGGGAGACTTGACTCCATCGGATGTAGATGCGGAACTTGTTCGTGAATGGATTGCTTCCTTGATGGACAAAGGACTTGCTTCTAATACGATAAACCGAAAGCTGAGTTCTATCCGGACATACTATAAATTCCTTTTGAGGAGAGGCGAGGTCGCGGTAGATCCGTTGCGGAAAGTGACGGGGCCCAAGAAGAAAAAGCCGCTTCCGGTATTTCTGAGAGAGGGTGAGATGAATAGGTTGCTGGATGATATGGACTTTGGTGAAGGTTTTGAAGGGTGTCGCGACCATATGATTATTGAAATGTTTTATGCTACCGGCATGCGACTTTCAGAATTGATAGGGTTGGATGATAAGGATGTCGATTTTTCGGCTTCTCTCGTTAAAGTGACGGGAAAACGGAATAAACAACGTCTTATACCTTTCGATGAGGAGCTGGGACGCTCGATGCGAGAATATGTCAATGTGCGGAATGAAGCTGTCCCGGTTCGCTCGGATGCTTTTTTTGTCCGGAAGAATGGAAAAAGGCTTTACCGCAGTATCGTAGCATGCCTTGTGAAACGAAACCTTTCGAAGGTAGTGACTGTAAAAAAAAGAAGTCCCCACGTGCTGAGGCACACCTTTGCAACGGCTATGCTGAACAATGGTGCTGATTTAGGCTCGATAAAAGAACTCCTCGGACACGAGAGTCTGGCGACAACGGAAGTTTATACGCATACTACTTTTGAAGAGCTTAAAAAAGTGTATAATCAGGCTCATCCCCGAGCCTAAAGTAAAAAGGAGGTAAGTATGGAAGTAAGAATTCAATCGATTCACTTTGATGCGTCAGAGCAATTGCAGTCTTTCGTTCAAAAGAAAGTTGCTAAGTTGGAGAAATTTTACGACGATATAAAGAAAGTAGAGGTGTCATTAAAGGTAGTAAAACCAGAAACAGCCGAAAATAAAGAAGCCGGAGTGAAAGTATTGGTTCCCAATGGCGAGTTTTATGCAAACAAGGTTTGTGATACGTTTGAAGAAGCAGTGGATTTATGCCTGGAAGCTTTGGAAAAACAGCTGGTTAAGTACAAGGAAAAGCAACGGAGCAAATAATTTTCCGCTAAAATTTTGCGGGTAAAAAATAAATGCCTAAATTTGCAGCCGTTTCGCTCACACTATGAACGTTACGGTTGCATTTTTTAGCTTGCCTCTTTAGCTCAGTTGGCCAGAGCACGTGATTTGTAATCTCGGGGTCGTTGGTTCGAATCCGACAAGAGGCTCGCTCAAGGATGAGTGGAATGAGTCTTTCTTCACGAGGTGGAGATGATATGAGAACGGAAATCGTCCGGGTAAAGTTCACTCTGCGATGATTTAGTAAGGAAAAGAGTTCTTTTTGTAATGTAGGGGCAAATACCAGAGTGGCCAAATGGGGCAGACTGTAAATCTGCTGGCTTACGCCTTCGGTGGTTCGAATCCATCTTTGCCCACAACTCTTATTCTCCTTGCTGTTATAGCTCAGCGGTAGAGCACTTCCTTGGTAAGGAAGAGGTCCCGGGTTCAAGTCCCGGTAACAGCTCATAAAATGTAAAAGCTGATTATTAATCAAATAAATAACAAGTAAAGCTATGGCTAAAGAGAAATTCGAACGTACCAAACCGCACGTAAACATTGGTACAATTGGTCACGTAGACCACGGTAAAACCACGTTGACTGCTGCTATCACTACAGTATTAGGCAAGAAAGGTTTTTCTGAAGTAAAATCATTCGATCAGATTGACAACGCTCCTGAAGAAAAGGAAAGAGGTATTACTATCAATACTTCACACGTTGAGTATGAAACAGCTAATCGTCACTATGCTCACGTAGACTGTCCGGGTCACGCCGACTACGTTAAGAACATGGTAACTGGTGCTGCTCAGATGGATGGTGCTATCATCGTGGTTGCTGCAACCGATGGTCCGATGCCTCAAACTCGTGAACACATTCTGTTGGCTCGTCAGGTAAACGTTCCCAGACTGGTTGTGTTTATGAACAAGTGCGATATGGTAGATGACCCTGAAATGCTGGAACTTGTTGAAATGGAAATGCGTGAACTGCTTTCAGCTTACGAATTCGATGGCGACAACACTCCTTTTATCCAGGGTTCTGCTCTTGGTGCATTGAACGGTGTTGAAAAGTGGGAAGAGAAAGTAATGGAATTGATGGATGCTTGCGACAATTGGATTCCATTGCCTCCGCGTGATATTGATAAACCGTTCCTGATGCCGGTTGAAGACGTATTCTCAATTACTGGTCGTGGTACTGTAGCTACAGGTCGTATCGAAGCTGGTGTTATCCATGTAGGTGACGAAGTTGAAATCCTCGGTTTGGGTGAAGACAAGAAGTCTGTTGTAACTGGTGTTGAAATGTTCCGCAAGTTGCTGGATCAAGGTGAAGCTGGTGACAACGTAGGTCTGTTGCTCCGTGGTATCGACAAGAACGAAATCAAACGTGGTATGGTTCTTTGTAAGCCCGGCCAGATTAAACCTCACTCTAAGTTCAAAGCTTCTATCTACGTTTTGAAGAAAGAAGAAGGTGGTCGTCACACTCCGTTCCACAACAAATACCGTCCTCAGTTCTATCTGCGTACTATGGACTGTACAGGTGAAATTTCTCTTCCGGAAGGAACTGAAATGGTAATGCCTGGCGATAACGTAGAAATTACTGTAGAACTGATCTATCCGGTAGCATTGAACGTAGGTTTGCGTTTCGCTATCCGTGAGGGTGGTCGTACAGTAGGTTCTGGTCAGATTACTGAAATTCTCGACTAATAACCAAATATCTTAATCAGTTCCCGGTATTTACTGGGAACTGATTATGTTCACACGGGAGTAGCTCAGTTGGTAGAGCACCGGTCTCCAAAACCGGGTGTCGGGAGTTCGAGCCTCTCCTCCCGTGCTAATATTTTTGAAATGAAGAAGATTGTAGCTTATTTTAAAGAAACTTACGACGAACTTGTTCATAAAGTGTCGTGGCCTACGTATTCTGAACTTACTAACAGTGCAGTAGTTGTTTTATATGCTTCCCTACTAATTGCAGTGGTAGTATTTGCGATGGACTTCTGTTTCCAGCATCTGATGGAATTTGTTTATCCACATTAAAAGTAAGGAGAAATGTCTGAGATTGAAAAGAAATGGTACGTTTTGCGTGCTATTAGCGGTAAAGAAACTAAGGTAAAGGAATATCTTGAAGCTGATATCAAAAACAGCGACCTTGGTGATTATGTGTCTCAGGTATTGATTCCTACCGAAAAGGTATATCAGGTTCGCAATGGTAAGAAAATTGTGAAAGAGAGAAGTTATCTCCCTGGTTACGTTTTGGTGGAGGCTGCTCTGGTTGGTGAGGTCGCTCACCATCTGAGAAATACTCCTAATGTGATAGGATTCTTGGGTGGATCGGAAAAACCCGTTCCTCTGAGACAGTCGGAAGTGAATCGTATACTTGGTACAGTTGACGAATTGCAGGATGCCGGTGAAGAACTGAATATCCCGTATGTAGTCGGCGAGACTGTAAAAGTGAATTACGGTCCGTTCAGTGGCTTTAGCGGAATCATCGAAGAAGTGAATACCGAGAAGAAGAAACTGAAGGTCATGGTAAAGATATTCGGACGGAAGACTCCGCTCGAATTGGGCTTTATGCAAGTAGAAAAAGAATAGGACAGGTGTTACGCTGTAATATTCTTCATTAATGTTTATATATAAATCAATTAAAAAATGGCTAAAGAAGTTGCTGGACTAATCAAATTACAGATTAAAGGAGGCGCGGCAAATCCATCACCTCCCGTTGGACCTGCTTTGGGTTCTAAGGGAATCAACATCATGGAGTTTTGCAAGCAATTCAACGCCAGAACCCAAGACAAAGCAGGAAAAATTCTTCCTGTGATTATCACTTACTACGCAGACAAGTCTTTCGATTTTGTAATCAAGACTCCTCCCGTTGCTATTCAATTACTTGAAGTAGCTAAGGTAAAGAGTGGTTCTGCTGAGCCTAACCGTAAGAAAGTTGCCGAGATTACTTGGGAACAGGTTCGTACGATTGCTCAGGACAAGATGGTTGACTTAAACTGTTTCACTGTAGAAGCTGCCATGAAGATGGTTGCCGGTACAGCTCGTAGTATGGGTATCGCTGTAAAAGGGGAGTTCCCGGTTAATAACTAATAAACTTCAATTAGAATGAGTAAACTGACAAAAAATCAAAAGTTGGCTGCAGAAAAAATTGAAGCAGGGAAAGCATACTCTCTCAAGGAAGCTGCTCAGTTGGTAAAGGAAATCACTTATACCAAGTTTGACGCTTCTCTGGATATCGACGTACGTTTGGGCGTTGACCCGCGTAAGGCCAACCAGATGGTGAGAGGTGTTGTATCACTTCCTCACGGTACTGGTAAGGTTGTACGCGTTTTGGTGCTTTGTACACCAGATGCTGAAGCTGCTGCAAAAGAAGCCGGAGCTGACTATGTTGGTCTTGACGAATATATTGAAAAGATCAAAGGTGGATGGACTGATATTGATGTAATCATCACTATGCCGTCTATCATGGGTAAGATTGGTGCGCTCGGTCGTGTACTCGGTCCTCGTGGATTGATGCCGAATCCGAAGAGTGGCACTGTGACTATGGATGTTGCTAAAGCTGTAAAAGAAGTAAAACAAGGTAAAATCGACTTTAAAGTTGACAAGAGCGGTATCGTTCATACTTCTATCGGTAAAGTTTCATTTAGTGCTGATCAAATTCGCGACAATGCGAAAGAATTCATCTCTACTTTGAATAAATTGAAACCGACTGCAGCCAAGGGTACATATATTAAGAGTATTTATCTTTCTAGCACGATGAGTGCGGGCATCAAGATTGACCCGAAAACAGTAGAAGAAATCTAATAAAACGGAGTAATAATGAGAAAGGAAGATAAAAGTACGATTATTGAGCAGATTGCTGCTACAGTTAAGGAATACGGTCACTTCTATTTGGTAGATACCACTGCTATGAACGCTGCCGATACAAGCGCGTTGAGAGCTTTGTGTTTCAAGGCTGACATCAAATTGATGGTAGTTAAGAATACATTGCTTCATAAAGCATTGGAAAGCCTGGAAGAGGATTATTCTCCGCTTTACGGTTGCATGAAAGGTACGACTGCTGTAATGTTTTGCAATACAGCGAATGCACCTGCGAAACTGCTGAAAGATAAAGCAAAGAACGGTATTCCCGGATTGAAAGCTGCATATGCAGAAGAAAGCTTCTATGTTGGTGCTGACCAGTTGGATGCTCTCGTAAGTATCAAGAGTAAGAATGAAGTTATTGCCGAAATCGTTGCCTTGCTGCAATCACCGGCCAAGAATGTTATTTCTGCTCTGCAATCAGGTGGTAACACCATTCACGGAGTTCTCAAGACTCTCGGTGAACGTCCCGAAGCGTAACTTCGGAAACAAAAAAACATCAATTTATTTTAGTAATTAAACAATTAAAATCATACAAAAATGGCAGATTTGAAAGCTTTTGCAGAACAATTAGTTAACTTGACAGTAAAAGAAGTTAATGAACTTGCAACTATCCTGAAAGAAGAATACGGTATTGAACCTGCTGCTGCAGCTGTTGCTGTTGCTGCTGGCCCTGCAGCTGGTGGTGCTGCTGCCGCTGAAGAAAAAACTTCTTTCGATGTAGTATTGAAGAGCGCTGGCTCAGCTAAACTTCAAGTAGTTAAAGCCGTTAAGGAAGCTTGCGGTCTTGGTTTGAAGGAAGCTAAAGACATGGTAGACGGTGCTCCTAGCGTAGTAAAAGAAGGTTTGGCTAAAGACGAAGCAGAATCATTGAAGAAAACATTGGAAGAAGCTGGAGCTGAAGTTGAACTTAAATAACATTAGCCTGTAAATCAGGTAATTCGGTAAGGAACCCTTCGTGAAAAGGGTTCTTTACCTTTTTGTGTATATATTTAAAATTAAGTTCTACAAATCCATTAACAGATGTCTTCAAATACTGTAAATCAAAGAGTTAATTTTGCTTCGACTAAGAATCCGCTTGAATATCCGGATTTTCTGGAAGTACAATTGAAGTCATTCAAAGACTTTCTACAACTGGACACCCCACCCGAGAAACGTAAGAACGAGGGACTGTATAAAGTATTTGCTGAAAACTTCCCCATTGCCGATACAAGAAATAATTTTGTTCTTGAGTTTTTGGACTACTATATTGATCCGCCGCGCTATACCATAGACGAATGTATAGAGCGAGGGCTTACTTATAGCGTACCCTTAAAGGCAAAATTGAAATTATATTGTACCGACCCTGACCACGAAGATTTTGATACGGTTATTCAGGATGTATTCCTGGGTCCGATTCCTTATATGACGGATAAGGCTACATTCGTTATCAATGGTGCGGAACGTGTTGTTGTGTCGCAGCTTCATCGTTCACCGGGCGTATTCTTCGGTCAAAGCGTGCATGCCAACGGTACTAAGTTGTACTCAGCCCGTATCATCCCGTTCAAAGGATCTTGGATTGAGTTTGCTACTGACATCAACAATGTCATGTATGCCTATATCGACCGTAAGAAGAAGTTACCGGTAACCACATTGCTGAGAGCTATCGGTTTTGAGAATGATAAGGACATTCTTGAAATCTTCAATCTGGCGGAAGACGTGAAAGTGAATAAGACGAACCTCAAAAAGATTGTAGGTCGTAAGTTGGCAGCACGTGTATTGAAAACATGGATTGAGGATTTTGTAGACGAAGATACTGGTGAAGTTGTTTCTATTGAGCGTAACGAAGTGGTTATCGACCGTGAAACTATAATCGAGCCGGAACATATTGACATTATATTAGAGTCAGGCGTTCAGAATATCCTTGTACATAAGGAAGAACCGAACCAGTCTGACTACTCTATCATATATAACACTCTGCAGAAGGACCCCAGTAATTCGGAAAAAGAAGCAGTGCTTTATATCTATCGTCAGTTGCGTAATGCAGATCCTGCCGATGATGCCAGCGCGCGTGAGGTTATTAATAACCTGTTCTTCTCAGAAAAGAGATACGACTTGGGTGATGTGGGTCGTTACCGTATCAACAGAAAGTTGAATTTGACGACTGACATGGATGTCCGTGTACTCACCAAGGAAGATATCATTGAGATTATCAAGTATCTGATTGAGTTGATAAACTCAAAAGCAGATGTGGATGATATTGACCACTTGAGCAACCGTCGTGTACGTACGGTAGGCGAACAGTTGTCAAACCAGTTTGCTATCGGTTTGGCACGTATGTCTCGTACTATCCGCGAGCGCATGAACGTTCGTGACAATGAAGTCTTTACCCCGATCGATTTGATTAACGCCAAGACTATTTCTTCCGTTATCAATTCTTTCTTCGGAACAAATGCCTTGTCACAATTCATGGACCAGACCAATCCGCTTGCCGAAATCACTCACAAGCGCCGTATGTCAGCTTTGGGTCCCGGTGGTTTGTCACGTGAACGTGCCGGTTTTGAGGTGCGTGACGTACACTATACCCACTACGGTCGTCTTTGTCCGATTGAAACGCCTGAAGGTCCGAACATTGGTTTGATATCTTCACTTTGTGTGTTTGCTAAAATCAATCAGCTTGGTTTTATTGAGACACCGTACCGTAAGGTGGCTAACGGAAAGGTAGACCTTTCGGATGAAGGTTTGGTTTACCTTACAGCCGAAGAAGAAGAAGAGAAGATTATCGCTCAGGGTAATGCACCTTTGAATGAAGACGGAACTTTCGTCCGCGACAAAGTAAAATCCCGTCAGGATGCCGATTATCCGGTTGTAGCTCCTGATGAGGTAGAGCTGATGGACGTATCGCCACAGCAGATTGCCTCTATTGCAGCATCTCTGATTCCGTTCTTGGAACATGACGATGCTAACCGTGCGTTGATGGGATCGAACATGATGCGCCAGGCAGTTCCTTTGTTGAAGAGTGAAGCTCCGATTGTAGGTACAGGTATCGAACGTCAGCTTGCACGTGACTCTCGTACGCAGATTACTGCTGAGGGCGAAGGTGTGGTTGACTTTGTAGATGCTACGACTATCCGCATTCTGTACGATCGTACGGAAGAGGAAGAGTTTGTAAGCTTCGAATCTGCACTGAAAGAATATACTATTCCCAAATGGCGTCGTACCAACCAGAACATGACGATTGACCTTCGTCCTATTTGCGAGAAAGGTCAGCGTGTGACGAAGGGACAAATCCTTACCGAGGGTTACTCAACCGAACAGGGCGAACTTGCTTTGGGTAAGAACCTGTTGGTTGCCTACATGCCTTGGAAGGGATACAACTATGAGGACGCTATCGTATTGAACGAACGTGTGGTTCGCGAAGACCTTTTGACTTCCGTACACGTAGAGGAATACTCTTTGGAAGTTCGTGAAACGAAGCGCGGTATGGAAGAGTTGACTTCCGATATTCCTAATGTAAGTGAAGAGGCTACCAAAGACCTTGACGAGAATGGTATTGTGCGTGTAGGTGCCCGTATCGAGCCGGGTGATATTTTGATTGGTAAGATTACTCCGAAAGGGGAGTCTGACCCTTCTCCGGAAGAAAAGTTGCTTCGTGCCATATTCGGTGATAAGGCTGGTGATGTGAAAGATGCGTCTTTGAAGGCATCTCCTTCTTTGAAAGGTGTGATTATCGGTAAACGTCTGTTCTCCCGCGTTATCAAGACTCGTAGTTCTAAATTGGCCGACAAGGCATTGCTGCCGAAGATTGATGATGAGTTCGATAGCAAGGTGGCTGATTTGAAGAAAATATTGGTAAATAAGCTTTTGAAGCTCACAGAAAATCATACTTCAGAAGGTGTGAAAGACTATATGGGAGCTGAAGTAATCAGTAAAGGCGCTAAATTCTATGCTTCTGATTTCAGTGATATAGACTTTACTGCTATTCAGTTGAGCAATTGGACAAAAGACGAGCATACCAATGAATTGATCCGTGCACTGGTAACGAACTTTATCAAGAAATATAAGGAACTCGATGCAGAGTTGAAGCGTAAGAAATTTGCTATTACTATCGGTGACGAGTTGCCTGCAGGTATCATCCAGATGGCTAAGGTTTATATTGCCAAGAAGCGTAAAATCGGTGTTGGTGATAAGATGGCCGGTCGTCACGGTAACAAAGGTATCGTTTCACGCGTGGTACGTCAGGAAGACATGCCGTTCTTGGCAGACGGTACTCCGGTAGATATTGTATTGAATCCGCTGGGTGTGCCTTCACGTATGAACATCGGTCAGATATTCGAGGCTGTTTTGGGACGTGCCGGAAAGAACTTGGGAGTTAAGTTTGCTACGCCTATCTTTGATGGTGCTACGCTGGATGACCTGAACGAATGGACCGACAAGGCCGGTTTGCCCCGTTATGGTAAAACCACTTTGTATGATGGTGGTACAGGTGAGGCTTTCGAACAGCAGGCTACAGTGGGTGTGACATACATGTTGAAACTCGGTCACATGGTTGAAGATAAGATGCACGCACGTTCTATCGGTCCTTATTCGCTTATTACACAACAGCCGTTGGGCGGTAAGGCACAGTTCGGTGGTCAGCGTTTCGGAGAAATGGAGGTTTGGGCGCTCGAAGCATTCGGTGCTGCGCATATCCTGCAGGAAATCCTGACTATCAAGTCTGATGATGTTGTCGGACGCTCCAAGGCTTATGAAGCAATCGTTAAGGGTGAGCCGATGCCAGCTCCGGGTATTCCTGAATCACTGAATGTATTGTTGCACGAGTTGAGAGGTTTGGGCTTGAGCATCAACTTAGAATAAATTGAAATTTGGAAATTGAGAGTTGAGAGCTAATGTCTCTCGATTCTCAATTCCCGACTTATCAACATTGTTTTTCAATTTTTAATTCTCAATTATCAATTATATATAAAAGTATGGCTTTTAGAAAAGATAACAAGATAAAGAGTAATTTCTCGAAAATCTCTATCGGTTTGGCTTCTCCCGAAGAAATCCTTGAGAATTCGAGTGGTGAAGTTTTAAAGCCTGAAACCATTAACTACCGGACGTATAAGCCGGAACGCGACGGTTTGTTCTGCGAGCGTATCTTCGGTCCTATTAAGGATTATGAGTGCCATTGCGGTAAGTACAAACGTATCCGTTACAAAGGCATTGTGTGCGACCGTTGCGGTGTGGAAGTGACAGAAAAGAAAGTACGTCGTGAGCGTATGGGACACATCCAGCTGGTTGTGCCGGTGGCTCACATTTGGTATTTCCGTTCGCTTCCTAATAAAATCGGTTACTTGCTGGGTTTACCGACCAAGAAACTCGATGCTATTATTTACTACGAGCGTTATGTAGTAATCCAGCCGGGTATATTGGAAGGCGAAGTGGCACAGTATGATTTGCTTGAAGAAGGAGAATATCTGGACCTGTTGGAAAAGTTACCAAGCGATAATCAGTACCTTGAAGATTCAGACCCCAATAAGTTTGTTGCCAAGATGGGTGCAGAAGCCATTTATGACTTGCTGTCGCGCATTGATCTTGATTCATTGTCTTACGAACTGCGTAACCGTGCAGGCAGCGATGCTTCACAACAGCGCAAGAGCGAAGCTTTGAAGCGTTTGCAGGTAGTTGAGTCTTTCCGTGCATCACGCGGACGCAACAAGCCCGAATGGATGATTGTACGTATCGTACCGGTTATCCCGCCCGAACTTCGTCCGTTGGTTCCGTTGGATGGCGGGCGTTTCGCTACTTCCGACTTGAACGACCTTTACCGTCGCGTTATCATCCGTAACAACCGCTTGAAGAGATTGATTGAAATCAAGGCTCCTGAGGTGATTTTACGTAATGAGAAACGTATGTTGCAGGAAGCTGTCGATTCATTGTTCGATAACTCTCGTAAGTCAAGCGCAGTGAAGACTGATGCCAACCGTCCTTTGAAGTCACTTTCCGACAGTTTGAAAGGTAAGCAGGGACGTTTCCGTCAGAACTTGTTGGGTAAGCGTGTCGACTACTCTGCACGTTCCGTAATTGTTGTAGGTCCGGAGCTGAAAATGGGTGAGTGCGGTATTCCTAAACTCATGGCGGCCGAACTCTACAAACCGTTCATTATCCGTAAACTCATCGAGCGTGGTATTGTGAAGACGGTGAAGAGTGCCAAGAAGATTGTAGACCGTAAGGAGCCTGTTATCTGGGACATCCTGGAACATGTAATGAAAGGACATCCGGTATTGTTGAACCGTGCTCCGACACTGCACCGTCTGGGTATCCAGGCGTTCCAGCCGAAGATGATTGAAGGCAAGGCAATCCAGTTGCACCCGTTGGCATGTACGGCATTCAACGCCGACTTCGACGGTGACCAGATGGCCGTTCACTTGCCTTTGAGTAACGAAGCTATTCTGGAAGCACAGATGCTGATGCTCCAGTCACATAATATCTTGAACCCTGCCAACGGTGCGCCTATCACAGTGCCTGCACAGGATATGGTACTCGGTTTGTACTATATCACCAAACTGCGTAAAGGAGCTAAAGGTGAAGGCCTTACTTTCTACGGTCCGGAAGAAGCGCTTATTGCCTACAACGAAGGTAAGTGCGACATTCACGCACCTATCAGCGTTATCGTTAAGGACATTGACGAAAACGGCAATGTGGTAGACAAGATGATGCACGACACCTCAGTAGGTCGTGTTATTGTAAACGAAATTGTACCTGCCAAAGCGGGTTATATCAATACGATTATCTCTAAGAAGTCACTTCGTGACATCATCAGTCACGTAATCAAGGTTTGTGGTGTGGCAGAGGCAGCCGAATTCCTGGATGGAATCAAGAACCTCGGTTATCAGATGGCATTCAAAGGCGGTCTTTCGTTCAACTTGGGAGATATTATTATTCCCGAAGAGAAAGAAGCGCTGGTGCAGAAAGGTTACGAAGAAGTAGAGCAGGTAATCAACAACTATAACATGGGTTTCATCACCAACAACGAGCGTTACAACCAGGTAATTGATATCTGGACACATGTAAACTCCGAGTTGTCAAACATTTTGATGAAAACTATTTCGAGCGACGATCAGGGATTCAATTCCGTATACATGATGTTGGATTCCGGAGCCCGTGGTTCTAAGGAGCAGATTCGTCAGCTTTCCGGTATGCGTGGTTTGATGGCGAAACCTCAGAAGGCAGGTGCCGAAGGCGGTCAGATTATCGAGAACCCGATTCTTTCTAACTTTAAGGAAGGTCTTTCCGTGTTGGAGTACTTTATCTCTACTCACGGTGCTCGTAAGGGTCTTGCCGATACCGCTTTGAAGACGGCCGATGCCGGATACTTGACCCGTCGTCTGGTTGACGTATCTCACGATGTGATTATCAACGAAGAAGACTGCGGTACGCTTCGCGGACTGGTTTGTACAGCTTTGAAGAATAACGATGAGACAATCGCTACATTGTACGAACGTATTCTGGGACGTGTATCCGTACATGATATCGTTCACCCCACAACCGGTGAATTGCTTGTTGCAGGTGGTGAAGAAATCACTGAAGCCATTGCACAGAAGATTGAAGACTCTCCGATTGAGAGCGTTGAAATCCGTTCTGTATTGACTTGTGAATCCAAGAAGGGTGTTTGTGCCAAGTGCTACGGCCGTAATCTGGCTACAAGCCGTATGGTTCAGAAAGGTGAAGCTGTCGGTGTAATCGCTGCGCAGTCTATCGGTGAGCCAGGTACACAGTTGACGTTGCGTACGTTCCATGCCGGTGGTACGGCAGCCAATATCGCTGCTAATGCAAGTATTGTTGCCAAGAATCCTTCCCGTCTGGAATTTGAAGAACTCCGTACAGTAGATATTATTGACGAAGCAGGCGAACCGGCTAAGGTGGTAGTAGGCCGTCTGGCAGAAGTACGTTTCGTAGATGTCAATACAGGTATCATACTTTCTACGCATAACGTGCCTTATGGTTCTACACTCTATGCAGCGGATGGTGAAGTAGTAGAGAAAGGCAAACTTATAGCCCGTTGGGACCCGTTCAACGCAGTTATCATTACCGAAGCTACCGGTAAGATTGAGTTTGAAGGCGTTATTGAAAACGTTACCTATAAGGTAGAGTCCGATGAATCTACCGGTTTGCGCGAAATCATCATCATTGAGTCTAAGGACAAGACGAAAGTGCCTACAGCGCACATCATGACTGAAGATGGCGAACTTATCCGTACCTATAACCTTCCTGTGGGTGGTCACGTAGTAGTGGAAAACGGACAGAAGGTAAAAGCCGGTGAAGTAATCGTGAAGATTCCGCGTGCCGTTGGTAAGGCGGGTGATATCACGGGTGGTCTTCCCCGTGTTACCGAATTGTTCGAGGCGCGTAACCCGTCCAATCCTGCTGTGGTTTCCGAAATTGACGGTGAGGTCACAATGGGTAAGGTGAAACGTGGTAACCGCGAAATTATCGTTACCTCTAAGACCGGGGAAGTTAAGAAATATCTCGTACCGCTGTCCAAACAGATACTGGTACAGGAGAACGACTACGTGCGTGCCGGTACTCCGTTGTCCGACGGTGCCATTACTCCTGCCGATATCCTTGCCATTAAAGGTCCTACGGCTGTACAGGAATATATCGTAAACGAAGTACAGGACGTTTATCGTCTGCAAGGTGTGAAGATTAACGATAAGCACTTTGAAATTATCGTTCGTCAGATGATGCGTAAGGTTGAAATCGATGAACCGGGCGATACTCGCTTCTTGGAACAACAGGTGGTGGATAAGCTCGAATTCATGGAAGAGAACGACCGTATCTGGGGCAAGAAAGTTGTAGTAGATGCCGGAGATTCTCAGAACCTGCAACCGGGACAGATTGTTACTGCCCGCAAGTTGCGCGACGAAAACTCCATGCTGAAGCGCCGTGACTTGAAACCCGTTTCAGTACGTGATGCTGTGCCTGCTACCTCTACACAGATTCTTCAAGGTATTACCCGTGCGGCTTTGCAGACTTCAAGCTTTATGTCTGCCGCTTCTTTCCAGGAAACGACGAAAGTACTCAACGAAGCTGCTATCAACGGAAAGGTAGACCGTCTGGAAGGTATGAAAGAAAATGTTATCTGCGGTCACTTGATTCCTGCCGGTACAGGTCAGCGCGAATTCGAGAAGATTATTGTCGGTTCGAAAGAAGAGTACGATCGTATGCTTGCCAACAAGAAAACGGTGCTCGATTATGCAGTTGATGATAAGGTAGAAGAGTAATTACTACGTTAATACAATCAGTAATTTTTATAGTGAAAGAAGAGGATCTCCCGGGATTCTCTTCTTTTTTTATATTTGTTGTAATAAAGTATTTTCCCTTTGAATATCAACAGATTGAATAAAACTCGTACGAGAACGGGCAACGGATAAGAAAAAGCTGGACTGTGTAGAACTGCCATATTTCTCATGCTTTCAAATAACTCTTTAATTCGATTACAAAGATAACATTTCTATTTTAAAGGACATAATAAATGACTTCAATCTTATCGGATAAGATTGAAAAAAAAATAAATATTCAGTAGCCGAGTCCCCATAACCACAGGCAAAGGTAACTCGTGTTCTACTCGTCCAAGCAAGGCCAAGCCCTTCGGGTTCGTGGAAAAAATCATCCTCGCCCGAAGGGCTTGCGGTATTTTTTCCCGAAGCCTTGCATGTACGGAACACGACCTTTTAAAGCCTGTAGTTATGGGAACTCCGGCCCCGAAATGCCGGACTAACAAATATTGATTGTTATGTTACAACAGATGGCAAAAGACAAGTACAGTATCGAAACACTCAGAGAATTGAATGTTTCATACGACCGTGAACATTGGCTTACGCAGGATGATGTGGATATGGCCAACAATTACGTGCAACTCATCGAACGGACACGCTCGGAAATCACACCGCAAGTCGGTGACAGAGTGGTATATGTCACCGAGCATGGAGATTATTACGGACATGCCCTAATCGATCACATTCACAGGGATGAAGAACGCCTGTCCGTATGCGAACGGCCCTATGTGCCTTTTGTATGGAAGGAGGACGGAAGCATCCGTCTGAGTGTCAGCGGTGGAGCATTCCACCGTGTAAACCCGAAGGACATGAAATTCCTGAAATGGACGGAAGGTGCTTTCAAGGATTGGGGAAGCTGTGGAGCATGTGCCAACGGCTCGGTCACATTTCTTGCCAGAGTGCCGCTATGGTTCTATGCCGAACCAAATCCAAAGTATGGCAATTACACTACCGAGACCTACCGGAAATTTTACCTGAATAAAAGAATGGATACGGAAGAAGGCAACCTTTATCAAAGTTTCGATATCGCTTTCAGGGATGAAACCGATTTCAGACAGTTCCTGGAAGACTATGAAGGAACGGTGTTCAAGGGAAACTGGGCAAATCAAATTGTGGTATGGTGCTTCCGTCATGAAAACCGTTTTATCACGCAAGACGAATGGAATAGAATTGATGAACCGGCTGTTGAACGGAGACTCAATTTCTATCCTGAACAAGTCAAGATAGTCAAGGACATGGAACAGCACATCACGTATTTCTACCGGATCAAGCCGCAAAATTTCTAACATCTTAAATTACAACCGATATGCAGACAACAACATCAATCAAGGCCGGTAACGCTCCCGACCTGCTTTCCGGCATCTTGAGCGTACAAGTAAGAAACGAGGAAAAGATTACCGAACAGGACAGGCTCTATTGCCAGTCACAGCAGGATCTTCTGTACAAGACACTCAACCAGATAGAAAAGTGGTACGCCATCTTCAAGGAGGATGCGGAACAGTACCGGAAAGAAAGACGGTTCAAGTACGAGGACAACGGCAAAGTCTCCATCCGCGACTTTTATTTCCACAACGGGCAGGATGATTATTCGCACAATGAGTTCAAACCGTTCAATCTCATTAACGACCTTGTGGACAAGAGCCACAATGCCAATGCGAACTTTGCCAACCGCATCATTTCCTATTTCAACAAGACCTACAATGTGGATGTCCCTGTCCCGAAAATTGACGGACAGACATTGCCTATGGGATTCAGACCGGTCTACCAGACCTATGTGGATTCTGTCATCGAACATCTGGGCGGAAAGAGTTTCCGGGAAACTGCCGAGGAGGAACTGCTGGCCCGTTTCCTGAAAACGGTACGACCCTCCCGTTGGAGCAAAGTCAAGCCCGAGCTGAAAAAGGACAAGATAACATTTCCTGATATCGTATATTGGGACAGCATCCATCTGGAATATCACGGTGAATACGAATTCTCATACGACTGTCGAAACAAGGTGAACATCTTCTGTGAAGGTATAGCCTACGGTTCGGATAACCTGATAAACGGCTCAACCGGAACAGTTATCGGACTTGATGAGCGGAACGTGGACATCACACAGTGGTACAGTCTCACCACGGACAATGCCCGGCAGATCAAATTCTACAAGAACGGACGCATCGACATACGGTTCAAAGACAGTCCGGCTGCCGAAAACTGTTACAGACGGCTCCGTCTGGACGAAATCACGCTCAATGAAGATTGATTCATGAAAAGTTTAATCCTGCACCCCGTAAGGCTTCCTTGCGGGGTGTTTCCGTTTTTAACCATCAAAAAGTAAAAGCATGTATGCCATCATACCCCAACAGATTCCCCGGGACAAGCGTGCCGAGGTAAACGAGAAAATCCTTTTTGCCATCGATTCCGGCAAGGACCTCATTCCGAAGGAGAGCATCTACAACTGCTACACAGGTATCGGAGGACTGCACAATCTCAAGCAGGCAGATTTTTCCAGCTATCACAGGTATGCGGAAGCCAAGAAAGAATTCGAGATGGGTCAGTTCTTCACCCCTCATGAGCTATGCCGGAGCATAGTGGAGGTTCTTTCCCCGACCTCTTCGGAAATGGTGCTTGATATGTGTTGTGGAATGGGCAACTTCTTCAACCACCTGCCGAACCTGCATAACACCTACGGCTTTGACATAGACGGCAGGGCTGTAACCGTTGCGAGACACCTCTATCCGGAAGCCCATATCGAAAAATGCGACATACAGCAGTACCGCCCGGAACAACGTTTTGACGTAATCATCGGTAACCCGCCATTCAACCTGAAATTTGACTGTAAACTTTCACAGGAATATTATATGGATAAAGCATACGACGTGCTCAATCCGGCAGGATTCCTGATGGTCATCGTACCCGTGTCATTCATGCAGAGTGAATTTTGGGAGAAGACACGTGTTGCCAATATCAACAGCAGTTTTTCCTTTGTCGGCCAGACCAAACTGAATCCGGATGCTTTCGATTCCATGGGAGTACACAACTTCAGTACGAAAGTCATGGTATTCCTGCGCAGGTCACGCCACATCGAAATGCAGCCCTACAATGCGGACGAGTTCATTCCGATGGAAGAGTTGAAAGACCGCGTCAGGAAGACAAGGGCGATGAAGCAGAGAATCCGGATTGACCTCATGCGGGAAACCAACCGGATAGACCGCGAGGAACTGGAAGCGTTCGAATACAGGCTCTCCAAGTATATGTATGAGCTGAAAGCCCATGCCGTACTGAACAGGCACATTGAGAAGGCAGAGGCACTTGTATCCAAGTTCCGCAACCAAAAACCACCGGAAAATGCCACGAACCAGCAGATCAAGGACTGGGAACGTAAAAAACTGACCACAGGCAAGGTGCTCGGAATCATCCGCAAGTACATCACTTCCCAGCATTCAGTACCCCGCAAGGAAGTGGCACTGGTGAAGACCTCCTACGGTTTCAAACTCAAACCATACGCACCCCGTCTGCTTGACAAAGTCACACACAAGGCTGCAAGCATCAACGATCTCATTCTCGGGAGGGCTGAACTTCCGGTACCGGAAACCGTAACGGAAAGGAACAGGCTTCAGATCCGTGCGGCGGAGAAACTGATACGCCGAAAACAGAAACAGTATGAGATGCAGAACCTCCGGTTTGCGGATATGGAAGAAGATGTCAATCTGAAGGAATATCTGGACCGGAGCACATTCATCAACAAGGACGGCGAGGCATGTGAATTCACAGCCCTGCAAAAGCATGACCTGAACCTTGTACTTCAAAAACGCTATGCCCTGCTGAACTGGCAGCAGGGATCGGGCAAAACTGCGGCTGTCTATTACCGGGCCAGATTCCTGCTCAAATTCCGGAAAGTAAGGAATGCCATCATCCTTGCACCGGCCATTGCCACCAATATGACCTGGATTCCGTTCCTGTCGGTAAACAGGGAACGGTTCCGTGTCATCCGGGCAGAGAGCGACCTTACAAACGTACCCGAAGGCATGTTTCTCGTCGTTTCAACCTCCATGCTCGGCAAACTGAGGAGAGGGCTGGTGCGCTACGTGAAACAAACTTCCCGGAAACTGTGTCTTGTTTTCGACGAGTCGGACGAAATCACGAATCCGACTTCACAGCGCACAAGAAACATCCTGTGCATATTCAGAAGGCTCAAGTATAAGATTCTTGACACCGGAACGACCACGCGCAACAACATAGCGGAACTGTACAGCCAGTTCGAGCTGCTCTACAACAATTCGGTGAACATGGTGTGCTGGAGCCCGCAGGTCTATCACGAAAACAAGGAACGTGAGATAGAGGAAGAGAACAATACGGATTACGGGACTCCATTCCCGGCCTTCAGGGGGCACGTCCTCTTCCGTGCCTGCCACTGTCCCGGAAAAGCCACCGTATTCGGCATTGAGAAGCAGAATCAGGATGTCTATAACAAGGAGGAATTGTCGGAACTTATCGGCAAGACGGTCATCACACGCAAGTTCAGGGATTTCGCAGGAGAAAAATACAAGATACAGACCCATACCGTCAGTCCGTCGGATGGAGAGCGTGAGGTTTACCGTGTCATCATCGAGGAATTCTGCCGTATCTGTGAGCTGTATTACAACAGTACGGGTGATGCGAAGAAGGATGCCGGACTCCGGCTCATGCGGCAGATCAAACTGCTCATCAAGGCCTGTTCTGTTCCACACCTGATAGAGGGTTACTCCGGTGACGGGATTCCGAACAAGACAAAGTACATAGAGAAACTGGTGCGGAAGATACCCGGGAAAGTGGCTGTCGGCTGTACATCGATAGCCGCATTCGACCTTTACGAGAACCATCTCCGCAAATGCTTTCCCGACCGCCCGGTATTCGTGGTCAAGGGAGACGTGGCATTCAAAAGGAGGCAAAACATCGTAACGGAATTTGATTCCACCATCAACGGCATACTGATATGCACACAGCAAAGCCTGAGCAGCTCGGTGAACATACCTGCCTGCAATCAGGTGATACTGGAATCCCTGCAATGGAACATTCCCCGCATGGAACAGTTCTACTTCCGGTTCATCCGCCTCGATTCCAAAGAAATGAAGGACGTTCATTATGTCACCTATGAGGACTCGGTCGAACAGAACCTGATGGCACTGGTACTGACCAAGGAACGGCTGAACGAGTTTATCAAGACAGGAGAAGTCAAGGAACAGTCCGAGATATTCGAGGAGTTCGACATTACGATGTCCGTCATCGACAGCCTGCTTGTCCGCACGCAGGACCGTGAAGGCAAAATACACATCAGCTGGGGAAGCCAGCGAATAGCAAACTGAATATGAACCGTATGAAAAGAACCGGGAGTTCCATTCCCACCGACAAAGGTAGTCCGTGTCCTCCTTGGCCGTGCAAGGTCATGCCGCAAGCGGTTTTCGGGAAAATCATCCTCGCCACGGCTGTGGTATTTTCCCGAAAAACCCTGCACAGCCGGGACACGGCACCTTCTTGAAGTCGGTGGAATGGAATCCCCGGCATTCGCATACATAATAATGAAAAGGATATGAATCTAAACAATGCAGAGATTGCCGTGACAACACAGCATCTCATTGATATAAAGAATTACAGGGACTACTGGCTGCACATGTCTGACTACAGTGACATGGGCGAATTCCTGTGTGCCTGCTCAGACCTGTTCCCCGGAGAGGAAGAACCGCAATACCGGTATCCCCAATGGGAGAACATCCCAGACATACTGGTCAGCCGTGAATGGCTCTGCCCAAACTTCTTCGAAATCAGGGATGCCCTTGAAAGGCTTGAAGAGGAAGAAACCGAATTCTTCATGGCCTGGAGCAGGAATTACGGCTATGACATCAGTACGGATGATCCGCACATGATTGTCTCGCACTATCATGACCTGTACGGAGATGCCGTTGCCGAGAAGGAAGAGGACACTGCTGACTTGGCAGAAGATACGCTGATATATACAGGCATATCAAGCAGCTATTGCGACATGCTTCCCTTCCGTTACGAGATATTTGATGATAATTACAATTAAATGGAAAAAAATGGAAATCAACTTCAAAGGACCTGTCATGCCCATTGACCCGTACTCACAACTGGCATTCGTCGAGATTCTGAACATCATACTGACGGCAGGACATATCGTGGATGTAAACCGTTTCCTCATCAGAAGGAACGTCAACCCCCGGTTCGGCTCCCTGTCAGGTTATTTCAGGTGGTCGTTCGCCGAAGACCGCTTTACGCTCTGGCAACGTACGGACTACAACTCCACGATGTGTTTCAGCCACAGGATACTGGACTTGCCCTTCGGTGTCCTGGCCGCAAAAGACAACGGGAAAGAAACGGAATTCTTAAACTGAAAGGAGGACAACATGGAAACGATATTCAGAATACCCAACAGGGAAATCGCAATGGCTGCATTCGAGAGCCTACGCCATGAGGGAAAGAAGGATGCGGCGCTGAAACTGGCCGGTGCTCTGCTCAAGCACACGTACATCCCGCTCGGTATAGGTGATACAGATTGGGAAATAGATACGGCACTGCGCAAGTACGGAGGTGAGCCTGTAACGGGATATGGGTATACGGCATATTTCCATTTCAGCGGAGAAACAGAAATGGAAAAAGAGAAATACGAAAAATTCATGAAAGAAAACGGATAGCAAGGGAGCGGCCGCAAGGTCGCTCTCTGCATTTATAACCACATGTACGGGAAACAGAATCCTGCCGTACACAGGTAACGAAAATGAAAGAACAGAAAAAACTGACAATGGAACTCGTCAAGTCCCTCATGGACGAATCCTACACACTGGTGTGGACGGACTACAATGACAACCTTGACAATCATCTCGACCTGATTCATGAATGCCTTGCAAGTAAAAGCCAAGAAAAATTGTGGGAAAAGGCAGATGAATGGTACAGAGATAGCGAATGGGAAGCAGTTCGTGAAATCATCACAAGACTGAAGACGGAATGTACCGCATGCTTCCATGTTGATGAAAAGACGGTGGAAGCTTTCTTTGAAGAGCACGAAGATGAAATACGCGATGAGATATACGGTCGCAACGATTCGGATGTCCTTGCGGAGCTGATAAAGAATACGGATGACATCCCTGTCCGTGTGGAGATGCTTTCCAATTATGACTGCATCAACTCCGACTGGTTTGAGTCACAGGGCGGCTACCGGTATGAAGAAAGCTACTTCGGGGATATGGTAGACGCGCTGAACCTTAATCCGGCAAGTGTGAAGAAGCTCCTGACGGAGCATGGCTGCAAGGTTTACGGACATTTTCCGAACCGCAAAGGAAGGAACGGCAAGGAACAGGTATCCTATGAACAATTCTACCAAGAACTCATCAACTCCTGTTGCGGTGCCAACCTGTTGACCTATACCGGCAGGGTAAATCTGAAAGAACTGTACGAATCCGGATTCTCACCGGGTGAAGTTGTCATTCCCAAAGGCAACTGCTGCGGGCTTTTCAGTTCCGCTTACGGCGGTGGCAGCCTGCTTGAAATGGAGCTGAAACAGGATGTCAGGTTGAAATTGGAAATCAACGGCTACCATGGTTTCCGTCTCCGTTTGGACGAGGAACGGAACAAGTATGACTATTCCATCGGACATGTGTATGGAGTGGACGATTCTTTCTTCGGTGAGAGGATAAGCCTTGTCACTTCGGACGGGAAGAAGGAACAGCAATCAAACATATAATATCAACAACCAAATTATAGGAATTATGGCAAAATACAAAGTAAGAGTAAGATACGCCTTCGAGGGCACTTACACGGTAGCGGCAGGAAGCTGCGAAGAAGCAAAAAGAGTGGTAGAGGAAGACTGCGGTCTGGTATTGGGCGGCAATATCCACACGACATGTAATGAGGAAGAGGTAACGGACTGGAACTTCGGCATCCATCCCGAATCGCTGATACTCTCGATTAAGGAAACAGGCAGGAAAGCCCGGGTGAAATACACCGCAATGGATTTCAGCGACCGGATTGAGGAACTGCGCAATGACATCATTGAAGCGATACGGCAGTTGCTTCAGGCGTACTCACTGACGGAACTGGCCTTTACGGACAGGGAAGATGATCCGGTATGGATAGTCTGGTTCGGGAAAAACGGAGACCCGTATGAATGCCGGGTCACGGGTGTCCGGATAACGGCAGGCAGCCTGACCGTCATTGCCGAAGAGAAAGAAAGCGGTGACGAAGTGGAATGCTACGGACCGTTTGAACTCGGTGCAAGCAACATCGACTGGCTCCGTGAAATATACGAAGCCGCGAAATTGGAATTGGAAACACCCCGTCATGTCAAATCTTAAAAGAGCAGGATATGTATTTACAGGCAGAAAACGCAGTCTCCAGTTTCTTCTTCTATATGTGGAACGCCTGGAGTGAGGAAGAATGCAAAGCCGTATATGGCAACATGTATCCGCATTTTTGGGAAAAATGGTGCGTGGCGACGGACAAGGGCACATTCGGTGCAGCGGAACGGTTCTATATGGAACTCTCGGAAGACAGCCGCAGGCTTCTGGTGGAGCGGGCCGTCTCGATATATGACGGACGACGCTTCAGAAACAGGAACAGGAATTCGACCTCGACCACAAGGAATATGTCATCAACCGCCTCGCAGGGGCATAACAGACAACAGCCATGACCTATTTTCAGAACATACATTCGCTGGCGGACTTGAAGAAAGAATATCGCCGGCTGGCATTGCAGCACCACCCGGACAAGGGTGGTGACACTGCAATCATGCAACGGGTGAATACTGAGTTTGAAAGGCTTTTCGACATTTGGAAAGACAAACCGGATATATCTGCGACTTCAACCGGATATGAATATGACCATTCGGGAGCCACAGCAAAAGAATACACCGAATATGTATATAATGAATACCGCTGGAAAGGCCGCAATTACAAGGGACAGCACGCACCGGAGATTGTGGAACCGCTACGTGCATGGCTCAAGGATACCTATCCGGGATACAGGTTCTCGGTCAGGCGCGAGAATTACCACTCCATCCACATACGGCTGATGAAAGCGGATTTTGAGGCGTTCACCAAAGAATCAGGAAAGGTCCAGGGAGATGTCAACCACTACAACATCTCGTCCGACAAGACCCTGACAGACCGGGCCAAAGAGGTCATGCAGAATATCTGCGACTTCGTCATGTCGTACAACTTCGATGACAGCGACCCGATGACCGACCATTTCCACACCAACTTCTACCTCACGTTAGGGATAGGCAGTTACAGACAGCCATACAGAGTGGAACTGCCCGGACTCAAGAGCAAAGACAAACCGCAAGCGTTCAAGCATCCGGAAGGTCCGGCACACAAGGCTCTGCGGCAGGCATTGGGCAAAGCACGCTTTGACTTCATTACCAGCCTCAGGTTTTCCGGAAAACTGATTCTCGGAGAGGATGCCTACGGCTCTACGGGAGAACACTATTTCTGGCCGAAGCAGTATTCCAGTGCCAGAAACGCACAGAAACGGATGGACAAACTCTCGGAAGCCGGCATACAGTGCCGACTGACGGGGTATAATGGAGGCTATATCGAGTTCCTTGGCTATACGCCTGAAACGGAAAACCTTTTAGAACAGGAACGAGAGGAATACACCCGGGCATACCGGGCATGGGCATCAGAGCAAAATACATCCCAAAAGATGAAGACGATAAAATATATGAATCATTCAAATCAAATCCAACAGCAACAACCATGAAAAAGAAGGAAATCATACAAGAACTGAAACGCTACGGCTACAGCCGTGTGAACATTGACACGGACAGAAGGACCTCTAAAACATTCTATACCTATCGTGGAGGTATTCACATCAACGGTACGGAAAACCTGTCATTCCACATCGTACCGCCACCGGAAAGTTTCGGACTGGGACGGTTTGCCATATGCGCTACACGGAACGGGGAAAGCTCACAGCTGGGAACAGAACATGCTCCGTTCTTTTTTCAGCGCCTGTTCTCCTTTCTAAAAGGTGAGAGAACAGAGCATGAGATTATAGATGAAATTGTATTATAAAATAAGAGGCTGCGTTGCTATTTGTTTTTTTTAACAATGCAGCCTCTTGAATTACCACAGAAATTTTGTAACATTTTTCAATTCATATGCCTTTATAAAAGAATCTATTTGAATCAAATCTTTATCTTCATGATATGATATTATCCAAGGCTTATTTTTCCCAATTTGTTTTGCAATCTCTCTCATGTAAGGCCAATCAATTTCAGAAAATGAATGACCATAAACAACAACTTGCTCTATATTAGACAGACCCTTGAAAAAATCCTGATTTGCATTTATAATATATTCGCAATCCTTTACGAACTCATTCATCCATACTATTATTTTACTCCATGTATCTTGAACAAAAATATACTCCCCTTCATCATTATATACCTCATCCGTATCTCTTGGATTATCATGCCCAATGATATAATTATTTTCAGAAAGACGAGAACCATGGATGTGTAAAATATTTAATTGTGGAATCCCATATATTTTTTCTAAAGTTTCTGTATAGTTGAATGTCAGGTATTTACTACATGATGGTAAATCGAGGAGTTTATCTGCTACAGTTATATCAATACTATTCACCCATTCGGTAAAAGCCTCAATAAGTTCATCCAATACAGGCCTAAATATCCAATCAGGAGAATCTTCTATTGCAGCAACCGAACGTGTAGGATGATCATAATCAAATTCTTCATCCGGCTTGCAAAACTCAAGAATACTATCCTCATCATATTCACCAAGCGCTTTTTCAATATCCCCCCATATCTCCCGTTGATTACTGAAAAAAATGTCCATAAGGTTGATTAGCTGATCTCTTTTATTCAATATCAGCCATTGCTTGAAATCATAATAACTTGATTTGATACCACTGGCGAGATCAAACCCATTACCTATAACAAAAAGTGTATTCTGATCAATTCGTTCAAATTCGGGGAATAAACTATGCATATATAAAAGAGAAGTTTATATTGATTTTGTATCTGCTATCTCAATAAAAAATACATTACAACTCACGGTTCAGCACCATTGCCAGCGGGAACATAAACTGGTTATAGGCTTTCAGTTTTTGCAGGTTCAGCACATATCCGGCATAAGGATTGGTCAAATCGGTATAGAAGAACACATCGGTAAATCCGGCGTGTTCCTCCACAATTTCACCCGCCAATGGTATCTCCTCCACATTGAACAGCTCCAGAGGCAGTTCCTCCAGACGGGCCTGTTCCGCATTTCCCAACACATTGAGGTTGCGGTTAAACAGGACGAAACCTTTCTTCCTGTAATCCACACGCATACCGTACGGACGCTCCACAAGAAAAGCATCCGCCGCTTTCTTTATATAGTTTTCCATGATTCTGAAATTAGAAATTGCAAAAATACATCTTTTGTCCGGCAATGGCGAACAAATCAGGAAGAGAATCGCCACAGCCCATGCAAAGCACACTACCGTGTATTTTATTTCCCACCCTGCAAAGGTAGTCCCGTGTCCGGTGTACCCGGCCAAGGTCAGGCCCCTACGGGGTTGGCTGAAAGAAAATCATCCTCGCCTGACGGCTGCGGTATTTTCTTTCGCCAAACCTTGCGGGTACAGCCACGGGACAGTCAGGCAGGCGAGAAATAAAAATACCGGCTCCCGGAGCCGGACGTGTTTAACAGATAAAATACAAAAGTCATGAAAATCCTGAATGAAGAACATTTCGAGAATGTAAAGCGTTATGCCGAATCCATCGGTGACACCTCACTCCAGAAATGCCTGGAACGGTTGAAAAGCTGGGAAGAAAACCCTGACCATCCCAGCGAAATCTCACTCTACTATGACCATGCCCCGTACTCGTTCGGTTTCACACAACGCTATCCCGACGGAAGGACGGGCATCGTGGGCGGCCTGCTCTATCATGGAATGCCCGACAGATCATTTGCGGTGACATTGCGGCCGTTCCACGGATGGCAGATACACACCTGACAAAAAACAATCAACAGTATTAACTTCATAAAATTCAAGTATGGAAACAACATTGGCAGTATTGGAAAGACAACGGCAGTTTGACTTCCAGAAAAACGGAATTGAAGTGATGAACTTCGAGACGCTCCAGCGTACCTACAAGGAGAATGACATCTACAACAACCCGGTGCAGGGCATCTACCATTACCAGGTCATCCGGCGCATGATGGACATCTGCGAGAAATACAATCTCGATTATGAGGTAGAGGAAATCTTCGCTGCCCAGAACAGAAACAAGACACAGCCGGGAGTGAGCATTCTCCCGCAGGTGGAACAGACACATGGCGAAAAAGCCGTGGAAGCCCATATCCTGCGCCGTATTTTCGCTACTATCCGGATCAGGGATTGGGAGACGGACGAGCTGACAACCACACTGGTCGTCGCCTACCATCAGGACGGCATACAGGCAGCCATAGGCCCCTGCGTGAAGATATGCCATAACCAGTGCATCCTCTCACCGCAGCGGAGCATCAGCAATTACGGGAAAAAGAAGGTGACAACCGATGCGCTCTTCGAAACCGTGGACGGCTGGCTGGCCAATTTCGAGGTGAACATGAACGAGGACATTGCAAGGATTCAGCGGTTGAAACGCCGGATTATCCCGATGGAGGAAATCTACCTGTACATCGGCCTGCTGACAGCCTTGCGCGTTTCCCATGACAGTTCGGACAGAAACCTGTCATCCACTGTGGAAACCTACCCGTTGAACCAGAGCCAGATTTCTGTCTTCACGGAAGAGGTACTGAAACTGGCTATGAGCAAAGGACAGATTACCGCATGGGACCTGTACAATGTAGCCACTGAAATATATAAGCCTGGAAAGACAGACTTCCCGGCCCTTATTCCACAGAACGGAGCCATGGCGGAACTCCTGCTTTCCCGTCTCTCTGAAGAGGTGGAAGTGCAGGATGCCGTTCCGATAAACTGACATGCAAGCTTCTCAAGCCAAAGAAATAAGGGAGAACCTGACAGTGATAACAACTGAAAGATTCTCCCTTTTTCATTTACTCTTCAAAAAGCAGCATGAATTCCACCTTCCTTCTCCGTTCGATGCTCGGAACCACTTTTCCTTTATAGCACCTGAAAGAGACATATTCCTTGTAAATATTGCGGTCTCCCGACTCCAGCTTCTTTAACAGACGGCTTTTCGGTCTTTTCCCATAGCCTTTTAATCTGTAGGGTCCGACATTATATGAAAGGACTGCTGCCAATAAAGAATCACGCCCCAGATAACTGAACATGCGGCACAGCTTACGGAGGTCTTCCCTCAGAATGGAGTCTCCCTGCGCTTTGGAGATGCTGTTGGTAAACCTCTCCCCGGGAAGAACCTTGTGACCCCACCCGACATAAGGCCAATGCTTTTTCTCTCCATGCCAGCCCTCGAATCGCTTGACACACTCGACCGCAAGACTGAACCTGTCCGGACTTGCCTTTACCGGATTCTCCGCCCTTGAAGGCATACCCGGAAAAAAGACCGTGGCGGAAAGTACCGCAAACCATATTGCTTTTAACTTCATCATAGGCAGGACCGGCTTAGTGTCCGACAATTGTGACCGGCAATTCCTTAGTATCCGCAGTCACGACGGAATCCTCGTCCTCCGTCTCGTTGTTGAAGTCAAAAGTCAGCCTGCAAAGCTGTGCCGGTTCGCTGTTGTCCTCAAAATAGATGTCGATTGTCTGCTGATCTTCGCATTCAGAAGTGTAGTATAACCTGAACACTTCCCTGTCAAGGGGATAGCGGTCATTGGGCAACAGCACCATCCCGTCATCCATGCGGAGCGTACCCTTGCCGTCCGGCTGGAAATAGCGGATGGTGTAGCGGGCATCGGAAAAATGTCCTTCACGTTTGAGTTCACAGCGTATTTCCACCGTCTCGCCTTTTACTATACGTGTGGGAACAGGCATGTTCTCCACTTTGAACGGGTAAGACTGCTGTACTTCCATTTCATCAGAACAGGCGGACAACAGACAAACCGCCAGACTCAGGAACAGGACTGCCACCATTCCGGCCAATCCTCTTTTTTTATTCATTGCATTCATATTCTATCAGATTTTAATACGTTATACTTTATTCGACACTTACAGGAACTTGTGTTGAAGGTATTCGTTCAGGTCCTTGTAACCTTTATACAAAGAGGAACAATCCACCAGTTTATCCGCATAGCGTTTGCGGAGTGCCTCCAACGTGCGCCGTCCGGCTTCATCCCGATCCAGATAACAGTTGACCCTCTCGTACCTGTCAAGAATAGGGAACGAACGTTCCAGCAATGACACCGAGTTCAACACAAGATAGTCGTCTCCATATCCCAGACCGAGTTCCAGCCACGAAAGGCAGTCGATAAACCCCTCGAAGAGGTTGCATGTATCCGAACCGTTATCCATCAGTGAAATGTCCTTAGGTGACAGGCTGGCCTTGAAAAAACGGTTGCGCAACTCGTATCCGTCGCTGACATTCCTGAATCCGATGGCGAAATACCGTTTCCCGTGCAAGGTATATCTGACTTCCCGACAGTTCGGTACAGCCACATCGCTGCTAATGCCGCGTTCCGCCAGATATCGGAGCAGGACTCTGTTGTATAGAGGCCCGAAGCGTACATCCGTGAAACTCTCCTTCTTGAGGAGATCCTCCCTGTCATTCCCACCAGTGCGGGAAACGGTCTTGTGCTCGGGGGCGAGACCGCCCCATGTCTCTGTGATGAACCTGGCCTGCGCCTTGAAATCCCCGCTACCGATAAACTCCCCGGCAAGGTTGAATATGTCACCTCCCTGCCCGGTGCCGAAGTCATGCCAGATTTCCTTTCGTACATTCACCTGGAACGAGGCGGTGCGTTCCTCCCGGTACGGGGCCAGATACCAGTATTCGTCACCCCGTCTTCTTGCCGGTTCATATCCCATCCTTGCCAGAAAAGCGGCGATAGGGATAGCTTTTATCTCTTCTATAGTCATAGATATACAGTTTTAATGGATAATGAATTTGATTCCCAATCCGAATTGGGTTGTAAACAGATCCAGGGAACTTCCCCACAAGGCACGTTCCCGGATATTGGCAAGCAGGACAATGCGGTCTGTCAGGTAAGTCTCAAGTTCCAGGGTTATCGCACCGCCATAGACAAACGCATCCTTGGCGAGCAGCGTTGAGCCGTCATACAGCATCCTGTCTCCCCAATTCACGGTTTCATAGCCGGCCAGTGCGGAACCGCCGATGGAGAGAAAGACCGTCCTGGTCGGGTCCGACAGGAATTTCAGGTAATAGCCGCCTTCTGCCGTAAACTGTGCGCAGGGCACATTCACGTTCCGGTACCCGTAATTCTTCATCAGATACTCGGCACCGATGACCCAACGGTCGGCTCTTTTGGTATATCCTGAAACGGCAAATCCGGCATAATGATTCAAGGGGGATTTCGAGCCGTTCGCAAATCCTCCGCGCAGTTCCACGCCCTTCATTCCGGGCAGGTACCGCTGGGCATGTGCCCGCCCCGGGAACAGGGCAAGCGACACGGCTGTAACGAATAGGAACAGATACTTCTTCATGACTACTTTACTTTAAGTTCGTTTATAACTCTGGCTCTCACGATATCTTCACTTTCCACGGTGAAGGTCTGGTGCCTTCCACCGCTTTTCTCGTGCATTTCCACCACCAGCACCTTGTCCGAGGGAATGGTGAATTTGTCCAGGACGAAAACAGTGCGCCCGTCCTTTTTCCCTGCGACAGTTGTTACATAGTCGTAAGCACGCAAAGGAAATATCACCTGCTCCTGGATGGCGGTACGTTTCATCACCTTCTTGTCCACAATCTTGAATGTCACGAAATCCACTTCATAAGGCACGCTGGACCGATTCCTGATTTGTGTATGAAAGTACAACAGCCCGTTATGGGTGTAAAGACCGCGCAGCAGATACTGGATGCCGAACGCCTTACTCCCGATATGCTTGATGTGCCTTTTGTTGTCCTTGTGAACGGACTTCGAGATGAGATATACCAGTTTCGGAGACTCGCTGCCGAGTTCCTTCAGGTAAATGTCAAGGGCGTTGTTGGGACGGTTCACTTCGCTTCCATCATGGATGAAATCCTTCATCTCGATGTTCAGCAACAACGGTTCTTCCGCATACTTTACATTGAATGTATAGAAACTTCCGCTTTCGGTTATCACGGACATGTTGGTCTCCTCACGGAAATTCTTTACGGTAGCCTTTACACGGATGACATTTTCCGCGCCGTCCGCCTTGCCTGCAATGAGGTTCGACGATCCGAGGTCCACATAACGCACCGAAGACGGGAAGATGATATGCGTGGTCTTGTCGTAAGTCACTTCCAGACCGTACGGCGGTATCATCCGGTCGAAAGTGAGTTTTCGGGTCAGTCCGTGATAGAGGTCCCCGTATTCCTCTTTTTGGGAATACACTTCCTTGACCGGTTTGATTCCTTTGTTTACCACCGCTGCACTGTCGGTTTCAGTCTGGGCAAAGGCGCCCATGGTGCCCCCTGCAAGGGCAAGCATTACAAATAACTTTTTCATGTTGATTGAATTTTAATGGGTTGTCATTGATTGTCATTCTGATAAAGCATCAGGGTATAGCCGGATTTGAGATGCACCTTCTCTTCACGCATCTTCCGGGAGATGTACTGCGAGACACCCTGTATGGCACCCTTCCCGAGTTCGGAAAGCAGCTGGTCGCCTGCCGACTGGTTGGTGATGGAGATGCTCGTGCCGAGATTCTGCCCCAAATTGGCGGCAACCTCCTTGACAGCGTTTGCTTCCATGGATCCCGGAATGAAGATGCCTTCCTGTCCGTCATTGTCATACACGGCAAGTTTCACGGGGATGATGGTACCGCCATATTCAACCTGAAGGATATTGACGTGAAGCCTTTCTCCCTGTATGCGCCCTTCTCCGATGAGCAAGGAGTTTTTGGGAAGGACATGCTTTCCTATACGCATCGGTTCTTGCAGTCTCATCCTCACGCCCTGACCGCTGATTACAGTCTGGTTCCCGTGGATGCAGGCCCGTATGGTATTCCTCACGTCTTTTTCATCCCTGTGGCCAATCGGGGTATGGAATCTTTCCGCCAATGTCCTTCCCGTTAATGACACGGAATCCCGGACCGGTTGCGGCAACGATGATACTACAGGTGTGGAGACCAGCCCGACGGGAACGGCTTTCATGTTTCCATCCCGTCCTCTTTCTCCATCATCCGGATGGTTTTCCTTGTTTTTGCCGCCATTGCCCGGCATGTACTTGGCCGCGAGCTCGTATGACTTTTCCAAAAGTGCCACCTGTTCCTCATAGCCCGGCTGTGCATTCTGTGCGGCAGCCGCCTGCTTCAGCTGTTCCACTTCGGCTTTCAAGGCCTCCTTTTCCGGGTCTTCCTGCGGTGACTCGTAAAAATTGCCGAGGGTCCTGTTGATGTCATTGTAGGCGGAAACGGATGAAAAACGGGCTTCCTCCCTTCGGCCGGTTTCATGCAAGCTGCTTTCCTTGTCATCCGCATCCGGTGACAGCTGTATGCGAGTTCCGGAATTCTCGTCCGAAATGCCGGAGAAGTCTCCCAGCGTGCGCATTTTTTCTGCCTGTTTGCGCTTCATGTCCGCCTGTTCGTAAGCAGCGATCTTGTCTCCCTCTATGCCGGCTCCCCTCGGGTCAGGCAGTTCGGTATTGAAGCCCGCATTTTTTTCCTCCTTTCGTCTGTCCTCTTCAGACGGTGCGAAGATGAACCACATCGCACCAAGGAAGAGAAGGAACATTCCTGCAAAAACCAGATATTTCCTGATTTCCAGCCTCTGTCTCAATTTGTCTGCATTATTACTCATTTTCTTCCTGATTGAATTGGTTAAAGAAATCTTCCATTTCCTGCATTTTTTCATCCGGAATTGTATCGGCAGGAACTATATCCGGAATGTCCAACGGGGCTATCTCAATGATGTCCCGCTGTACATCCTCCCGTCCGATGTCATAGATGGCACGGAAAATCAGATAGAAATTTCCGAGAGTAAACAGGACAGCCGGCACGATGACTGTCAACATTCTCTTTTCCGGAGAAAGCCCGGCACACAAATCCCGAAGCTTTTCTGCAACGGTTTCCTTGATTCTTATAAACATCTGTTTCATACATTCAAAATTTTAACGGTCATACACTTTGATATCCCTGTTCTCCACCACACGGAAGGCTTCAAGGATGAAACCGTGCGGATTATTGTCGCTGCGGGTGGAGTTCAGCAGCCTGCCACGTGTGACAAGGCTGCGTTCGGTCACACTCTTCTCCCTGATAATGGAGAGTTTCGCATAGGTCACGACCTCATACGGATAGGTGTTGAAATCGCACCTGACACTATCAATCCCAATCCGCTGGCTCATGTTTCCCGAAATGATCCGGTTGTAATATCCCTGCTCTGCCAGATCCACATAATGGGCATAGGCAGAACGGTCGCTGAGGAACATGGCCCGTTGGATATTACCCTCAATCGCACTCTTGTCAGGGGATAACGTAAAGAACAGTTCATGGAACCTCCTGACATGTTCCCTCGCTTCCACCGGACGGTTCTGTTCCAAGTCTTGTGAAAGGGCCAGCATCAACGACTTTCCCTCATCCAGGACATAGATCTTCTCCCGTTGCGCTTCCGCAAAGCTGTAAGCCTTCCATACTGAAAATCCCACAAGAAGCGTACAGACACACAGATAGATGATTCCGAACAGGCGGAGGTGTCTGAAACTTGTCTCGATATTCTTCAATGATTTGAATTCCATTCTGTAAATGTTTTATACTGTTATTGCCTAAATTCACTTGACCAGCCTTCCGGCAATGTTTCCCACCGCCGCTCCGGCACTTCCTGCCACCACAGAGCCGGTCTTGGATGCCGCCTGATTCACGTTCTTTCCATAATTGCCCGCACCGCCTCCGGCCTGCACAATCCAGTTGGATACGGTCGGGATGGTGAAATATCCGATAATGCCGATTATCAGAAACGTGATGTAAACTGCGTTTGAACTGTCAGGGATGAAATCCGGATCGGAAAGCTGCTCGATGTCCCTTTGTAGCATCAGCACCTGGATTCTCGCCAGCACACTGCTGAACAGGTCACTGACAGGAAGCCAAAGGTAGATGCTGATGTAGCGGACGAACCACTGGCTGAGAGATGCCTGGAACCCGTCCCAGCAGGAAAGGGCAAAGGAAACGGGGCCGAGTATCGAAAGGACGATCAGGAAGAATGTCCTCAGCGTATCAACGACCAGTGCCGCAGCATTGAAAAGGAGTTCCAGCAGTTCCCGGAAAAAATCCTGTACAGACTTTTTCATGTTATACATGGCACGGTCCACATACATTCCGCAGGCCTCTATCGCATCCAATGCGCCCAGTTCGTCCAGTTTGTTGTCAAAAGCCTCCTTGTCCACCAGATAGGCAGTCTCGGGATTCCGTTTCATAGCCTCCATCTCCAGCTTGTCCTTCTGTGCCCGGTACTCGTTCATGTCAAAGGTCTGGCTTTCGAGAATCGTATGCGTGCCTTTCACGACCGGTGACAGGATGCTGTTCAGCGTACCCAGTACAAGTGTCGGAAAGAACATGATACAGAGTCCCAGGGCGAACGGACGAAGAAGCGGAAATACATCCACGGGTTCGGCACGGGCCAGAGCCTGCCATACACGATACGCCACATAGAAAAGAGCACCCAGCCCGGCAAGCCCTCGGGCGACACCGGTCATCTGTGAGCAGAGCGGCATCATTTCCACATACAGATTCTGTAAAATCTGATGCAGGTTGTCAAAATTTGCAGCCAACAATACCATAAGCATTCGGAATGAGGATTACCAATAACGTTCGTTCGGTGAACCGTAGAGAGCCATTACACGGTCCAGATCGTTCCGTTTCTTGGCACGCAGGTAGGACACCCCGATATTCTTGTTGGTATAATACTGCACCAGGCTGCGGTTTTGCAGCATGTCGTTGTAGCAGCGGTCGATGATGTCCATCCTTTCCTTGTCGTTCATGGAAAGCCCGTTCTCGTTGACCACCGTCTTCAGGTCGTTCAGCAGGTGGGCACTTTCTTCCAGCAGTTTGGTGTAGCCAAGGGCAATGGCACTCAGTTCTTCCGGTGTAAAATACGGGTCGCTGAGCATACGCTCGAAGTTGGTGACATAGATGTCCGTGATATCTCCCACCATCAGGATGGTCTGCTGGACCTTGCGGGCATCCCGGACAAGGTTCTTGACCTTGCGCAATCCGTCATAATACTCCTTGCCTTGCTTGTAGATTTTCACGGTTTCCTGAAAATTGTTGAGCATATTGTTCGCCGTGGAAGACGTATGAACAATGTTCTTGGCGGCATTGATGATGCCCTGTGCCAGATTGCCCGGATCGCTCACGACCCATTGCGCTTTCGCTGTGAGGCTGACGAAGATGCAACCCATACACAGCATGAGGATTTTCTTTTTCATGATGTTTCTGTTTTAATTGATGAATAAAAATCTGTTGAAAGTCAAAGTCCCATTTTTCGCCCTTTGGACGGCGGGTTACGGAGGATAGGCTTGTGTACCGGTCTCGGACGGTCTACCTCTGCCACTTTTTCTTTCCCGTGTCTGAGGGATGCGAAGAATTCGTCAGCATACGGTCTGCGGCTGGTAACCCGGACTAATCTGTCATCCAGTTCTTTGTAGGCTTTCTGTGCCTGACGGGATTGTTCTTCCGGGGCTGCGGTCTTGTCAATACCGTATTTAATCAGAAAATCCGGTTGCACATTGATAAGGTCGTTTGAAGCATCCGGTGACACGACGATACGCCCCAATTTGTAAAGTTCCCGGTCAAGCCTCTCAAGATAGAAGTCCGGCAGACGGACTCCGGGGATATTCTCGACCGCCTTTTCAGCCGCCGCGCACATCTCGGCTTCTATACGGGGAATGTTCATCCTGACATCAGGCTCAATGCAGCAGTCATCCCTGTCCATCAGATAGCTTTCGAGCCATTCATAGGTACTGCATTTGTCCTCAATGCCATAGCGCAGCTTGACGTAGGTCGATGGCACCATGCTGTATGAGGCGAGTTCGCATAGTTCAGATACATCCCGGCTCTTTCTCTGGAAGTCCAATATTCCTATTGCGGATATTACTTCACTATGCGGCGGGCGTTCAATTCTATTCATCGGATATTTCGTACATCCCCAATCACGCATAATGGTATACATTGCGAACAAACCATGCACTGATGTGGCTTCCCATGGTGGGATATCCGTCAGTTGAGAGCCGTGTTTCGCCATAAATGGAGTATCCGTCAATACATCCATCATATCTACGGATTCCTTGTTCATCGTTGATATGGGAGAATCGAAGGGTTCGGATTTCGCTATCAGCAGGGCGATCTGTTCAATAGCTTTTTCCGAATGACTGTACTCCCGGATAAGCTTTGCAAGTTCCCCGTGATTGTACACACCGGCAAGATGTTTGGCTTTTTGAGCAATCTCTTGCAATTCCCGGTAGTCCGGTTCCCGGAAGCGACCGACAATCCGATGTCTTATCCATTCGGTAAATTTCATGTCTTTCTTAATTTTTGAATGTTACTTACTGTTACGTTTGCTCTCTGCGAGCTGCCTTATTGCAAGCTCTATGTTGCCGCCGAGTTTGTCCGTAAGGCGCATAAGTTCCAGTTTTTCCGTTTCTTCAGTGGTGTAGCACATATATTCTTCAAGCGACACCTCGGTGGCATAGACTGCTGACTGTGAGCCTCCGAGACCAATCCACACTTCCTTATACTTTCGGGAAGGATTGTTTGCCATGTTGATGGAAAGTATCTGCGCCCGCTCCTTGTCGGTCAAACCGAGCAGGGTCTGGATCTCATCAAACTTATTCATGTACTTGCGCTGGTCAAGCAGAATCTTACAGTCACTGTTGTTGATGATAGTTCCCTTGACAATGGGAGAAGAAATGATATCCTCCACTTCCTGGGTCACGACCACGGCTTCACCGAAAAACTTTCTGACGGTCTTGAGTAGGCTAAGCACCCAGCGCCTTATCATATTCCTATGACAGGTTTCCAAATGCTCGCCCCCGAACCGGACTTACACCTCTCAGCGTATCCGGCTCTCCACTAATTTCAGTCTATCTTTCCGTCATGTATCTTCTTGTGACAACTCCTGCACACGGCAATCGTCTTGCGTTTGCGGGCAATCATGTGTCGTTCCCAGCTTTCCTTTCCCTGCAAGTTCTTTAGTTTCCTTACATGGTGCATAACAAGGTCGTCTGTCGCTCCACATAATTCACACTCACGGGCTTTCAGTCTTTCAACAAGACTTGTCCGCCCCGCAGTATAAATTGTTCGTGGCATAATGTCACATTCCGATTTATAGGTAGGCTTCTTTCGTTTGAAGCCACCGTCGTAAAAGTACCTTTCCTTTACCCCTGTTTTAGTCATGTGCTTTACGATAAACCTACCGTTCTTACGATATTTCTTGTTTACTTTACGTGTGCGGCACTTATATTTGCCTGCAAACGTTTTGTACATGCTGTATTCCATGATGTAACTGAAATTGTTCAAGGCATGGGCACAGTTGTTGGCTATGGAGTAGTAATTATAGAAACCCACGATTTCTCGATTATAACTGTCAAGGATTTCAAGGTCATCATTAAATATCAGTCCCGATTTACATTTCGGTTTCCATATTTCCTTTCCGTTACGGTTCGCCATTTCCAAGACTCCCAAATCGAAAAGTTTCTTACGAACAGTTTCCGAACTGACATTCAGACAGACCCTTTTACCATAGGTTCTTCTCAATCTGCCTCGTTTATCCCGTCTTTGTTCATTGGATTTTCTTACAGAGATTTCATATCCGAGAAACTTGGCAGGTCTTTTCGTGTGAGTGACAAGTGTCTTTTCATCGGACAGTTCCAATGCCAGTTTATCAGCAAGGAAGTTTTTAATATCTTCCTTTATCTGTTGCGCATCTTGTTTACTTCCGATAATTCCCACGAGAAAATCATCTGCATATCTCGCATATTTCATTCTCCTGTAATCGGCATCCATTTCTTCGCCATTGGGATATTTAGCCCGTCCTTGTTCTATTGCTTTCAGTTCAAGGATTAGCTTTGCCTTTTGCCTTTCGTCTTTTACGGACTTCAATCTTCGCACAATACGTTTTCTTGCATTGCCAAAGTCCAAACTTTCTCTACTGAATTTTCGTTTCTTCCCCTTATCGAATTTGACAATGTATTCCTTTATATACTTGTCCAGTTTGTCAAGGTAGATATTAGCCAGTATCGGGCTAATGATACCACCTTGCGGTGTGCCACTGTAAGTATTATAGAATTGCCATTCTTCAATATATCCCGCTTTCAAGAACTTGCGCACTAAACGTATAAAACGTTCATCCGTAATGCGCTCCTTGAGGGTATTTATCAGTACATCATGGTTTATGTTATCGAAGAAGCCTTTTATGTCTCCCTCTACAAACCATTTTGCACCATTAAACTCCTTTTGGATATGGGCTAATGCAGTATGGCAGCTTCGATTGGGACGGAAACCATGCGAGGTGTATTCAAAACTTCCCTCGTATATGGCTTCCAATACCATTCTTACTACTTCTTGTATCAGCTTGTCATTAAAAGTCGGTACGCCAAGAGGTCTTTTCTTACCGTTTTTCTTTGGTATGTACACTCTCTTTGACGGTTGGGGTTGGTACGTTTCATCTTTTAACGTATCAATTAACTTTTCAATTCGTTTCAGGCTCATGTTGTCAATGGTCTGACCGTCCGAACCTTTAGTCATGTTACCTTCTTTAGCATAAATACGCTGATAGGCAACATAGAACATTTCCTCATTGAACAAAATTCTGTAAAGGCGTTCAAACTTATAGCTTGCATCCTTACTGTGTTCTGACAGACTGTTTAATACTCTTTCTGGACTTCTCATAATGTCTCTCACATTTTCCGTTAATTGTATTAATAATTAGCTGCTTCCCTTCGCCATGTACAAGGTGTTACCTTGCTCGGACTACTATGGAAGCTCCGTTACCACTCCGAATTTTCATAGGTCAAACCTAATAGCCTTTCGGCACTTCGGGATAGGTAATCCCCGTTTATCACATCGTAACTATTGGCATGATAGATTGTCGGATACGACTTCCGTCCTTTACTCGCTTATTGCGGTTGTGTCGTGATAAGTTCTTGCTGCATTCATACCTGTACACTGAAGTAGTATCACGATATGGCGATTGATAGTTACCTTACGCCATAGCCTCAAGGGGGACCACTCGGACTATCGTTCAATCAATTCGGACTTTATCCTCATATCTATCTTTTCATCTCGCTATTCAGTCGCAGTTTGGTAACTAACTGACTTATAACTTTTCCGACATGCTACACTCCCTGCTCGGTTAAGTTTTCCCGAAAACAGATAAGTCGGCTGATGATAGGTTGTTTTCAAAGAACACTTTCCTAATCTCTTGCCAAAGAGATGTTTACGATGCAACCTTTACGGGCGCACAGAGGTACTTTAAATATTCTGCCATACCTTCTTTGCTGATGGCTTTCCAAGCCTCTTCCAGCAATATCATCTTGCGGATTCCCTTCAGTTTTCTCATTTTGTTGATGAAGGTTTCCATGATGATAATGGTGACTATCGGGAAGAGTACTTTATTGTCCTTGATATTGTCCAACTCAAAGACTATGAAGCGTTTATTCTGTAAGTCAAGCTGTTTGTCCGAGTTGAGCAGATAGTCATACTCGCCACCTTTGTAGTAAGGCTCAAGTACATTAAGGAATCCCCATACGTCAAAATCCTTCTCGCGAGTGCGTTTCTCTTTCAGGATATCCTGATACTCGTCACGGATAAACTCATAGAAGGTATCGAAGGAGGGTTTTATGCTGCTGTCCCTGCGGATTTTCTCCAGAAAAAGATTGACCGCATTGGACAATGCCACCTCCTCGGCACGTGTCGGCGGCTCGTCGTCACGCTTCCACAGGGTAAGGATAAGCGTCTTGATGGACTCTTTCTTCTCGATGTCGAAAATTCCGTCTTCCACATAGAAAGGATTGAAGGCGATGGGATTATCCTCCTCGTAGGTGAAATAAATCCCGTCCTCGCCGTGTGTCCTGGCATGGATAAGGTTGCACAGCCCCTGATAGGAATTTCCGGTATCCACCAACAGCACATGTGTTCCCTGCTCGTAATACTGGCGCACCATGTGATTGGTAAAAAAGGATTTACCGCTACCGGAAGGTCCGAGGATGAATTTGTTACGGTTGGTGATGGTGCCGTTCTTCATGGGCAGGTCGGAAATGTCCAGATGGACAGGCTTTCCGGTCAGGCGGTCCACCATACGGATGCCGAACGGGGAGAGCGAATCCTTATAGGAGGTTTCCCCGATGAACAGGCACAGGGCCTGTTCAATAAAGGTGTGGAAACTTTCCTCAGAAGGGAAATCCCCTGCATTGCCGGGTATCGCCGCCCAGAAGAGGGTCGGCACGTCCACCGTGTTGTGACGCGGTTTCGCTTCCATCAACGCCAGTTGGCTGCCCACATCGTTCTTGATGCGCTTCAACTTTTCCCGGTCATCGCTCCAGGCCATGACGTTACAGTGTGCGCGGATGGAGGTCAGCCCCTTGCTGTGTGACTCGTTCAGGTACTCTTCAATCCATTCGCGGTTGATCTGGTTGGAACGGCTGTAACGGGAAAGCGAGTGCATGTTCCGTGCGGTCTGCTCGAATTTCCTGAGAATTTCAGCCGAATCATCAATGAAGAGATACTGGTTCACCACATGGTTGCAGGTAAGCAGGATGCCTATCGGTGCGGCAAAGGACAGCCGGCAGTCGCTCCGGTCTGTCGAGAGCCTTTCATACCGGCAGTCGGTTGACACGTTCGACGGCAGGTCTTCCGGATCGGAAAGCGTATGAAGGCACAGGTAGTTGTCGCCCACCTTCATTTCCCCGGCACCGAGTGACAGATCCTGCAAGCAGGTAGCATCTTCCTGCGACATGGAAAAATACTTCTCGATGATGCCGGCGGAATTTTTGCTTCCGATGATTTCCTCATCCGTCAGGCGGATGATACGTAGCAGGCCGCTGTCGTTCACGATGCGTTCGAACTGGCCGCAGCACTCCATGAACCGGGTAACGGTTTCCTTGTCCTGCATTTCCTTGGGGATAATGAATCCCCTTGTAAGTGCATTGAAACTGCTGGTCGTCCGGCTGTGTTCCTTCGTGGTCTTCGTCAGGAACAGGTAACAGGTATGCTGCAAGTACGGCCGCTCGTTGAAATGCCGCTCGAAACTGCGGCTCAGAAAGCTCAGGTCTTCCTTGCAGATGTCCGGCTTGTATCCCTCTTCAATGAAGAAGTCCTGCTTGTGTACGATACTGTAGTTCGGCAAAACCTTTACCGCTTTTGCCCAGGTGGAGTGCATGGACTCGTACTCGGCACGTGTCAGCGTGAACAGTTCGGGCAGTTCCACCCGGTATGCCACGGTGATGTCCGCATCCTTGCTGATGATGCAGCCGTTCTCCACGGCCAACAGCGGGAACTTGCTTTCCAGCGTGGCTGTTTTCATTACGTTTTTCATGCTTTTCTGTTTTTAATGGTTGGAGAAAACAACCGGAGGAACTTTCTCCGGCTGATGATGTAGCGGGGATGGCTGCGCAGCGCATGGAGTTTCATAAGGCCCCATTCACCGTATTTCGAGTTCATCCTGAAAGTGACCCAGACCAGCACCGATGCAGAAACGACCCCGAAACCGATGCAGACCCACTGGTCGATACCTGCCATGTACATGACGACGAAGATTACGAACAACGCGAGCAATCCTCCTGCAAAGATGAACAGGTACTGGCTCTTGAGTCCCTTGAACTCCGGGCTGCGCCCAATCCCCTTGTTGACATTGAATTCCGCCATATTACAGGAAGAATGAGCGTAAGATGGTGGCGGCGACAATCAGGAAGATACACGCACCGAACCAGCTGGCGGCAGTCTTTGAGGTGTCCGGGTCGCCTGATGAGAACTTGGAATAGACCTTCACGCCTCCGATAAGGCCGATAACGGCACCGATGGCGTAAATCAGCTTGGTGCCGGGATCGAAATACGAAGTGACCATGTTGGTAGCTTCCGTAATTCCACCGATACCGTTGCCCTGGGCAAATGCCCCCATTGAAACCAGCAGCGTCATAGCTGCCAAAAAGAATCTTTTTTTCATGTGTCGAAACTTTTAATTGGTGAGACAAAAAATGATTTCGACTGCGAATATATAATGCTTAATTTATTGATTTACAAACCGTACGATATGTGACACCATATGACATCACGTTACATCGGCAAGGAATTTTCAACCATTCAAAAAGGGTTTTACCGGCAATATGAAACAGTAAAAACAGGATAAGGAGAAAGCGGCATTTCATTTCTTCCGGCAAAGGTAGCCCCGTGTCCTGAGAATCCCGGCAAGGCGGCTCTGCGGGCTGGTTGCCGTGAAATAATCATCCTCGCTGCGCTTGCGGTATTTTTTCACGGCAAGCCTTGCGGGATTCCGGACCGGTGCGGAAAAGCCTTCAGGAAATAAAATACCGTTCGGTTTGAATGGATATATGTAAAACAAAAAACAGAAGATAACATGGAAACAAGAAACAATCAGACAGTGGCTTTCACAGGACACCGTAAGGAACGTATTCTGCAAGGGGTTGGAAACGATCCCCGGATACTTGCACAAATCAGGGAAGCTGTGGCTGGAATGGTAACAGAATTGTACGGGCAGGGATACAAGGAATACTACACCGGGATGGCCAACGGCTTTGACATGGCGGCTGCGGAAGCGGTCTTACAGGTCAGGGAGGAATACGGGGATATCATGCTCGTAGCGGCAGTGCCATTTCGGAAACAGCCTTTATGGTTTGATGCGGAAGACCAGCTGTTGTATACCTGTCTGTTGGAAAGGGTGGACCGGGTGGTCATGGTTTCCGAGAACTACCACAAGGGCTGTTACCTGCGCAGGGATGAATACATGGTACGTAAGGCGGATGTTATCGTTGCCTATTGGGACCTCGTACCGAAAGGGGGAACATTCTACACGGTGAGCAAGGCGTTGGAAAGCGGAAAGCCGGTCATCAACCTTTATGAAAGGATGAAATAGCGACTGTCTGTATTGGGATGGAAAAGCGAAGTGTGAAAGCCGGCGGCTTTCACACTTCGCTCCTTGTATATTATATTACCTATTCCTCAGAACCGGAAGAGAGGGCACGCTGTTTCCGTAGTTCCTCCTTCTTCGCTTTCTGTTGCTTCTTCTTGACCTCCATTTCAGCCATAATCTGCTTTAAGGGCTTGACCGTTTCCGGCTCTTCACGATTGAACCGCTTGAAGTAGATATCCTCGATAAACTGCGGAAGCGGGGTTTTCCACACCTCCTGTTGATGGTTATCTATCTTGCCGAGTTTGTCGGAATTCAGATCCAATTCACGAGCCATCTATACTTGCTTGTCCGAAAGACGGTGACGCTTCTGCGCCACCATCCATTTTTCCAATATCGCCTTTGTTACTGCCATACTCATTTTTTTGCAAAGATAGTATGTCTGCAATATATAGATATACAACTGTCTGGTATTTATTCCAATGGAATATTTGACATGAAAAAAGCACACCGATATCGCATCGATATGCCTTCTGAAAATATGACAACAAAAAGAAACAATTAAACGAATTCATCTATATCGAATGCCTCTGTCTGTTTTTCTGTATTATCCATTGCCGGAGTATATGAGTCATCACAAAACACACTATCAATAAGATTTCCTATCTTCTTTTTAGCAGCGGCTTCTCTCTCCATAAGTCTGGAGACTTCTTCTTCGGATAAACAGATGCGTGGGGCACGAATTGCAGGATTTCTTTTTATGGCAAAAGATTCTGCTTTTGGCTGCGGTACTGCTTGTTGTTTTTTGTTTTGCATATTCGATTCCATATTTACATGTATTTATTCCAATCAATTCCAATCTGCTCTAAAGACGGTTTCGATGTCTCTTTTCCATTTGGCAGCAAATTCTCCCTGATCAGTCTTTCCAATTGGCTTTGAGTACTCAGTTCAGTTGAAAAGAACCTGAACAGGTCTGTATCCTGAAGTCGATACAGGGTTTCGGCTGCATTTCGGATTTTCTTACTGTCATCCGTCCCCGAAATAAGCACATCAGCGACATTGTCCAGTTCCTCAAAAGTCAGTGCCCTTGAAAAATCCGGGTCAGGAACACACCCGTCATTTGACATAAGTTCCCGTTTTTCCGATTCTGTCAGTCCCTTTTGTGAAGAGAAGCCATCTATCACATCATCCGGATCTATATCCTCATCTTCCTCTATAGGCTCTTTCTTCATAGGTTCAGAACGTGTGGGAGTTTTTCTTGCCACATCCGGGTCTTCAAGATAGACTATTTTCGTTTTTCCGATTACTTCATTGTACTCGTCCAGTGGATTCGGCTGCGTTTCGGTTTTCTCTTCATGCCCGACTTTAAGGATATCCTTCTCCGCTTGTGCGATCCAGGCTTCAGCCTTGTCCAGTCTTGCCCTATACCGGGCTTTCCTTGCTTTTTCCGCCATCCGTTTTTTACGTAATTTCCATAACCGGATACGTGCAATACGCATATGACGAAGCTGACTATCCCAAAAATTATAAACTCTCGGACTGAAAATGAACATCCATACCTTATATAATATGTAAGTTGCCGACACGGCTTTTACTGAAAAATAAATTAATGTTGTTTCCATGACTATTGAATTTTAGGGGGTGAAAAACGGTCTTTATACATTCGGGTGATTTCCTCGATGTTGAGTTCTATATGCTCGGCGATGATGTTACTGATATAGCTCGCAATACTTACTTCGGGAGCTATCACATGGAGATAATTCTTTATCTCGTCGTACAGCTTGCGGTTCAGGTACACCTGGATGCGTCCGGGCATGGGGGTATTCACCAGATACTTCTGACGAAAGTTACTGTCACATTCGGGCATATTGCAAAGTTTGGAATTTTTCCGGGCAGTTTCTTTTTCCGTATCCTGCCTTTCATTGTTTTCCTCTTCCGGAACCTCAACCACTATGATATCGTCGTTCTCGATGGCATCAGGAATGTCACCGACCATATACCCCCTGATTTTTTCTTCATTCACTTTTACAATTTTCTTTGCCATATCTCAATTACAGGTTAAATTTTACAATCAGTTCGTTTGCCAGTTCCTGCAATCCGCTGCCTTTAAGCTGTCCTGCCGGTGGTGGAAGGAGCGAGCAGCGGAAATAGGTACGTGTCCGGGATGACAGTTCCTTGTCATAGCGACAGAGATCGGGAATCATTGAATCCAGAATTTTCAACCCCTGTTTCTTCATCAGTGCCATATAATTGTCAAGCACTTCGGTATTGCTTCTTTTCTTTACCTTGGTCCAGAACAGGAACACGTCTTTCAAGGGAATGTTTTTCCGGTTTTCCGCACACTTCATAACACTTTTGGCAAAGACAAAACTGCTGTCCATAACGAAATTGTCAGCGGCAATGGGGGTCAATACATAATCCACATTGAAAATGGTCTGCAAAACGCCGGATATGTCCATAGACCCCGGCAAATCTATGAAAACGATATCAAAATCTGCTTTTGCCGCCAACTCTCCGGCCACCTGGCGTGCATTCTCCGGCTTTGCCTGCCTGATAGGATAAATCCTGCATCCCCTGAGCCTCTGTTCCTCCAGCAACACCATGTACTTTTTGTTTATCTCCACCATCTCCATGTCCCGTTCCCTCAGATTGAACAGGCTGCGCTGGGTGGCGTCACAATCAACGATAGCCACATTCTTGCCCATCGAATAATTCAGGAGACTGGCAAGTGTTACCAACATTGTACTTTTGCCGACCCCACCTTTCTGGTTGCTGACTGCAACGAATAACGGATTCTTCTTCATAACTGAACTTTTTTAATGGTTTGTTATACTATTGTTTTACTTGTCTGTTGTTTGCTTTGTGACAAGGTTTGTTAGTGATACGGTTGCTTTGTGCTCACCAACCGGCAAACCGACCAACCGATAGTTATCTGTCCTAACAAAGCAAGTAAACAATCACTGCCCGCCTGTTGCAACAAGTGTTTTCGCTAACGGGTAATACAACGGACAGCCACTTGATTATTGGTTTGTTTTACCGTTCACGCTGCAAATAAAAGGGTATTTTTTCATACCTGCACTATGTTTTAAGGGAGGTGACGACCTGTGTCATCATTTGTCATCACGTTACATATAACCCGCTATTTTACAACAGGATAAACCGCCATAACTTTGCATCGACAACGGAACGGATACCGCTGCGGAGGTTTCCCGAAGCCGAAAAATGAGGCTGAAGGTCAAAACTTAATTTGACGAAGGAAAATTCATGTTCAAGCGAACATAGCAAGTTGTGTTTTGGGCAGCCCGAAATGATTCGGGCATCCCAAAACAAACTTGCCACTCGCCTGAAGGCTCGGGAGGGATTTCCTCCAAAGTCGGAAATCCATGACGGAAGATCAGCAACAGAAAAACCCAATGCGTATGGAAGAAAACAGAAAAAGAAGAAAAACAGGAAGTACGGGCAGAAAGCCGAAAACTGACCCGGCAGTTTTCCGTTACGGTATCAAACTGACCTCGGAAGAGAACGGAAATTTTGAGCTGCTGTTTGAAAAATCCGGAATGAAACAGCGGGCAAGATTCATCAAGGCGATGATTTTCGGACGAGAAATGAAGGTCGTCAGAATCGACAAGGCTGCGGTGGACTACTACATCAGACTGACAAATTTCTATCACCAGTTCCAGGCTATCGGTAACAACTACAACCAGACGGTAAAAGCTGTCAAGTCCAATTTCGGTGAAAAACGGGCATTCGCCTTGCTCCGTAATCTGGAGAAGGCCACCATCGATCTGGTGGTGCTGAGCAAAAGGATTATCATGCTTACCCGGGAGTTCGAGGAGGAATACCTGATAAAAAGGAATAAGGAGGAACAGCAGAATGGTGGCTAAAATCAACAGAGGTGTATCGCTTTACGGAGCGGTCATCTACAACCAGCGGAAAGTGGACGAGTCCACCGCCCGTATCATTACGGGCAACCGTATGATTACCGATATCACCGGAAATCCCCATAATGTCATGCAGCAGACACTATGGGCTTTCGACAGCTACCTTGCCGCCAACAGGAACACGGAGAAGCCGGTACTGCATATCTCCCTGAACCCATCGGTGGATGACCGCCTCACGAACGGACAGTTCGCGGATCTGGCACGCGAGTACATGCAGAAGATGGGGTACGGCGACCAGCCCTACATCGTCTATCTGCACGAGGACATCGACCGCAGGCATATCCATATCGTCTCTATCTGCGTGAAGGAAAACGGTGAGAAAATAAGTGACGCTTACGAGTGGAACCGTTCGATGAAAGCCTGCCGGGAACTGGAAAGGAAGTTCGGACTGAAGCAGGTGGAGAACAAACGGAAGGAATTGCTTGAACCCTACCTGAAAAAAGCGGACTACCAAAGCGGTGATGTAAAGAAGCAGGTGTCCAACATCGTAAAGAGCGTGTTCGGCACTTACCGTTTCCAGTCTTTCGGAGAGTACAGCGCATTGCTTTCCTGTTTCAATATCGAAGCGAAGCAAGTGAAAGGCGAATTTGATGGAGTACCCTATAACGGCATCGTCTATACCATGACGGATGACACGGGAAAACCGCTATGTACGCCCATCAAGTCCTCCCTTATCGGGAAACGCTACGGGTATGAGGGACTGGAAAAACGTATCGGTTACAATGCCCGCGAGTACAAAGCCCGGAAATGGCAGCCGAAGATTCGGAACGAGGTGGCTCTTGCCATGCACGGTTGCCGTGGCGACCGGGAAACATTTGTCCGTCTGCTTGCCGGAAAAGGTATAGACGCGGTATTCCGTGAGAACGATGAAGGACGCATCTACGGCGCAACTTTCATCGACCACAAGAACCGGGAGGTCTATAACGGCTCGCGGCTCGGCAAGGAGTTCTCGGCAAACGCCTTTGAACGACTCTTCAATAATCCGGACAACATCCCGGATCTGGATGCGCCCATGCCGGACACCGGTCTGCAAAGCGGATTCTCCTCCGATATGGAAAGTGCCATCGAACAGGCTTTCGGGATATTCAATCTTGAAGCAAACGGTCCCGACCCGCAGGAAGAGGCTCTTGCCCGGAGGCTGCAACGTAAAAAGAAGAAGAAACGCCGCTCACGGAGAATTTCCTAATTACCGAATTTACCAACATTAAAAATCAGTTTATCATGCAACAGGAAGATGATTTGAGAGGACTGGCCAAGGTCATGGAGTTCATGCGTGCCATATCCATTGTTTTTATTGCCATTCACGTCTATTGGTTCTGTTACCGTTCATTTGTGGATATGGGTATCAATATAGGCGTGGTTGACAGAATACTGCTTAATTTCCAGCGGACAGCGGGGCTGTTCAGCAACCTGCTTGTAACGAAAGTGTTTGCCGTCATATTCCTTACACTCTCGTGTCTGGGTACAAAAGGTGTGAAGAATGAAAAGATGACATGGAACAGGATATATGCCGCTTTCCTTTCGGGGATGGTGCTGTTTTTCATGAACTGGTGGATGCTCGACCTGCCGTTCAGCCCGACAGCCAATGCCGTCATATATACGGTAACGCTTACCGCAGGATATATCCTTCTCTTGATGTCGGGTATGTGGATAAGCCGTATGTTGAAGAATAATCTGATGGAGGACGTGTTCAATACCGCCAATGAGAGCTTCATGCAGGAAACAAGGCTCATGGAGAACGAGTATTCCGTCAACCTGCCCACGAAATTTGTCTATCAGGGCAAGGAATGGGACGGATGGATAAACATCGTCAACCCGTTCCGTGCTTCCATCGTGCTTGGAACGCCCGGTTCGGGTAAGAGTTACGCAGTGGTGAATAATTTTATCAAACAGCAGATTTCCAAAGGTTTCGCTTTGTATCTGTATGATTACAAATTTGACGACCTTTCCGTAATAGCCTATAACGAACTGCTGAAGAACCTGGATAAATACAAGGTCAGACCGGAATTCTATGTGATAAACTTTGACGATCCGAGACGCAGCCACAGATGCAATCCCATAAACCCGAAATTCATGGCCGATATCAGTGATGCCTACGAATCAGCCTATACCATTCTCCTGAATTTGAACAAGACATGGATACAGAAACAAGGTGATTTCTTCGTGGAATCTCCGATTATTTTGCTTGCGGCGATTATCTGGTACTTGCGGATTTACAAGGACGGCAAGTATTGTACCTTTCCCCATGCGATAGAATTCTTAAATAAACCGTATGCTGATATTTTCACGATTTTGACCTCGTATCCCTCACTGGAAAACTACCTTTCCCCCTTTATGGATGCCTGGCAAGGAGGAGCTCAAGATCAGCTCCAGGTGCGCCCATAAGGGCATATAATAAATATAGCTTTGGCAAGCTATTAGGTTCGTGTTCTTTGAAATAATAACCTATCACCAGCCGACTTATCCATTCAACGAAAGACGATGGGGAGTGTAGCATGTCGGCAAAGCCACGAGTGGACTAACTGTCAAGTCTTGACCGAGTGGCGAGGTGAAACGATAGATATGAGGATAAAGCCTATACTGGTTGAACGATAGTCCGAGCGGCTCGATGATTAAGCCTTAACGGAAGACAGTTACAGACGTTATGCTGTGGCACCCAACTTCTCCTTGCAGGTCGATTGGGCAAAAGAACTTGTCACAGAGCAACTACATAAATAGTAAAGGACGAAAGTCGTATCCGACAATCTATCAAGCCAAATAGTTATTATATGTCTAAATGGGGATTGCCTAAGTGGGGCAACCCATATGGCAACAGAGCTTCCGTAGTAGTCCGAGCAAGGGAAAACCTTGTACATGGCGAAGGGAAGCAGCCATTATCGTTTAATGTTAATTTTGGAAAATGTGAGAGACATGAAAAGAAATCCAGAAAAGATATTAAACAGTCTAACACAACATAGTTCCGACTTGGAATACAAGTTCGAACGTTTGTATCGGATACTGTTTAATGAAGAGATGTACTACATAGCCTACCAACGCATATATGCCAAACAAGGCAATATGACAAAGGGAGTTGACGGAAAAACCGTTGACGGCTTCAGTATATCCCATATTGAGCAGTTGATTGATACGCTCAAAAACGAGACGTATCAGCCTAAACCCTCACAGCGAGTTTACATTCCGAAGAAAAACGGAAAGATGAGACCGCTGGGTATTCCGTCATTTATGGATAAACTTCTGCAAGAGGTTATCAGAATGATTTTGGAAGCTGTCTATGAGGGCAGTTTTGAAAACACTTCACATGGTTTCAGACCGCAACGAAGTCCTCAAACTGCACTTTCAAGCATTCAAAAGTCGTTCAATGGCACAAAGTGGTTTATCGAGGGAGACATTAAAGGATTTTTCGATAACATAGACCATGAAGTATTGATTGCCATTCTTTCAGAAAGGATTTCCGATAACAGGTTTATCAGACTTATCAGAAAATTCCTGAATGCGGGATATGTTGAAGATTGGGTATTCCACAAATCATACAGTGGTACTCCGCAAGGTGGTATTATAAGCCCTATATTGGCGAACATATACCTTGACAAATTCGATAAGTATATCAAGGAGTACATCACAAAATTCAACAAGGGGAAAAGACGCAAAGATAATCCGATTGCAAAACAACTCGGACATCGTAAAGCCAAGTTAGTTGAAAAACTACGAAACACTATTGATGAAACGAAACGTAAACAATTGTTTGCAAGAATTAGAGAAACAGTCAAAGAACGACTGAAATATCCTGCCGGTGATGAAATGGATGACAGTATCAAACGACTGAAATACATAAGATATGCAGATGATTTTCTAATTGGAGTAATCGGTAGCAAGCAAGATTGTATCCAAATCAAAGAGGACATAAAGCAATTTATGGCTGATAAATTGAAACTGGAACTATCTGACGAGAAAACTCTGATTACCAATGCAAGAAAACACGCTAAATTTCTTGGTTATGATGTCTTTGTACGAAAATCCAATGATACACGCAGAGATAAGAACGGTCATTTGACAAGGTCGTTAGACCACAAGATAGTACTATATGTGACTACCGAAATAATGCGAAAGAAACTTCTTGAATATGATGCTGTTAAAATTACCGAGCAGAACGGGAAAGAAGTTTGGAAACCAAAAGGTCGTTCATATATGAGATGTCTTGATGATTTGGAGATTATAAGTCAATATAACTCTGAAATCATGGGGTTCTACAACTATTACTCGATAGCAAACAACAGCCCCGTTATTGACTCTTTCTACAACATTATGGAGTATAGTATGTACAAGACATACGCCGCAAAATACACAACTTCCAAAAAGAAGATTATTGCGAAGTACAAGAAAAACGGTGTATTCTCCATACCATACACAAACAAGAAAGGGTATGAGGTCAGACGTGAGTTTTATGACAAAGGTTTCAAACGCAAGGAACTACCGAACCGTACTTTGGATGACAGATTACCTAACACAGTCGCTATAACGGGTGGCAGAAATGGATTAATTACAAGACTAAATGCACGTGTATGTGAAAACTGCGGTGCAACCGATAATCTTGAAATGCACCATGTTCGCAAACTCAAAAACTTGAAAGGTAAAAGTGATTGGGAAATAAAAATGATTTCTCGTAACCGTAAAACATTAGCAGTATGTTCAATATGTCATCACAAAATACATTCGGGAAAGTTAAACTGAATGATAAGGTGGAGAGCCGTGTACGGGGAGACCTGTATGCACGGTTCGGAGGCGAGTGCTTGGAAACCTACCATTGTAACAAATGGCAAGGCGCTGGGTGCTTAGCCTATGGGCAGATAGCGAGTGCGAAAATCCCGCTATCGAGGATGATTTCGCCACAGCTTTACTGGGTCATGACAGGCGATGACTTCACGTTGGATTTGAATAATCCTGAACATCCTAAAATCCTATGCGTGGGAAATAATCCGGACAGACAAAACATCTATTCGGCCGCATTGGGACTATACAACTCCCGTATCGTGAAACTGGTAAACAAGAAAGGACAGCTCAAGAGTTCCATTATCATTGACGAGCTACCGACCATCTATTTCCGTGGTATCGACAACCTGATAGCCACAGCACGAAGCAACAAAGTGGCGGTGTGTCTCGGCTTTCAGGATTTCTCACAGCTTACCCGTGACTACGGTGACAAAGAGGCGAGGGTAATCCAAAATACGGTGGGAAATATATTCTCAGGGCAGGTGGTCGGGGAAACGGCAAAAAGCCTGTCGGAACGTTTTGGCAAAATACTCCAGCAACGACAATCCATCTCTATTAACCAGCAGGACACATCCACTTCCATTAACACACAGTTGGATTCGCTGATACCTGCATCCAAAATTGCCAACCTCTCGCAGGGCACATTCGTGGGCAGTGTGGCGGACAACTTCGGGGAAGAAATTGACCAGAAGATTTTCCACGCACGGATTATTGTCGATAGCGAAAAGGTAGCGGCGGAAACAAAGGCTTACAAGAAGATACCTGTCATCAACGAGTTCAAGGACGAGAATGGCAACGATATCATGCAGCAACAGATAGACCGGAACTATTCCCAAATCAAGGCGGATGTGGTGCAGATAATCGAGGATGAGATGTTCAGGATAAAAAATGACCCTGATTTGAAACATCTGATTCCACAGGATGAAGGCGATAAGGAATAATATAGACTGCTTTTTTATTTCAGCCTGCAAAGGTAGCCCCGTGCCTGTCTGGATTGAGCAAGGCCGGGCCCTTACGGGTTTCCGCAAAAATCTTCCGCGCTGCGCTTGCGGTATTTTTCCGGAAAGCCTTGCACAATCCGGCACGGGACAGCGAGGCAGGCAAGAAATAAAAAATCGGCTCACGATCCGTGAAATGTCTAACTTAAAAATAAAAGATATGAGCAGAAGCAACTTTACACCGATGAAAAGATTTTATGAAATCATTGGCCATTATGGTCTGAGACTGATGGAAGTCGGAACAAATCACCTGAGAGTATTTTCCGGAGGCCGGAAACTTTTCGATTACTATCCGCTGCGTATGAAACTCTTCGATTACCGGCAGTGGCAACAACTGACCTACCCGTCACCCATTGAGAGGACGGACAAGTGGGAAACGGAGCTTGACGAAATTATAAACAGACTTAATCAGCAGGACTATGAATGACAACAACAGTAAAACGCTCATTTGGGACAATATTCCCGAATGGGCGATTTATTCATTGGAATATGGTGTTGAAGAGGATTTGTTTCTTACCGACGAAGACAAAAAAATGATAACCAAATTTATCGGTGAAAATTTTCCAAACGGATATACCATGTCAGTGGATTGGGAATCATATAAGGAGTTCGACCGTTTTCCTGCATTCGGGAAACCGTGCAAGACTTATACGGTCAGGTTCTGTAACCTATAAATTAGAAAAATATGAGAAAGATAACATTGAGCGAATACAATGCCATTCCGGAAAACTATCGTGGGATTTGGACTGTCGAACGTTGGGATTTGCCTGATTGGGCAGAAATACGCAAAAGACATATCGGCAAACGTACCATGATGGTTTATGATAAAGGTACATGCCTGCTGGTAGAGGGAATCGGCTTTGAAATCGTGGATGATTCCGGCTGGAAAAAACCGGATGAAATCAGAAAAGACATAGATATGCTTTACCAAGAGTTCTGTAACATGCGTAAATGCGAACCGCATTATGCAGATTGCATCATACGTTGGCAGGACACTCTGGATACATTGGAAACAAGAATTGCATTGTCCATGGATCCCGATACGGAATGGGATGAAGAAATCTTCTATTATTGCAACAGCCGGAACGAATTGAAATCACTCACAGAAAAAGGTTGCTCAGATTTTGTCATTGCTGATTGCTTCGGCTTCGGAATGTATGAAAAGCCGATGCAGGAAATCTGAACATATTGAAAAAAGTAATGAAATACCAATAAAAACAAGAAATCTCAGCCATAATGACCGAGATTTCTTTTTCTTCCTTTTTATAGTGCAGATGCGACGACTAAGCTCGCACGGGCACTTTTAGTATTGCAAAGGTAAGGATTCTTTTTTATTCAACCAAATAATATTCAACTTTCTATTTTGGAAACCTGCGCTATAACTTTTTGGGCTTCGGGAGTCTGAATGGAACTGACAAGATTTTGAATATCATTCTCCAAATCCTTTTTCCGCGATTGTGAGATACGCCCCAGCATATACCTAACAACATCTATGCCACCTTTAATATTGTGTCTGCATTCGGCAGAAATGTCAGCAGGCAGACGTTTGATTCCTTTAGGAAAGTCCATACGGTAAATACAACCTCCGTGTGCACATTTGTTACGAAGTACACGTATAGTTTCCATATAGTTATAAAAAACACCTCTTGAACAGCCATAGGCATTAGCGACCAGATCTTTCGCTTCCGCTTCTTTCAGCGAATCATATAATGTTATGATATTGCCTATTGTCATAAACTCGATGGTTTTCCATGCAGGAGCATATATCCCCGGATGGTTGGCATGATGACGTTGGATAATGGGGTTTTTACGCATAACCGCATATACCTGTTCTTCAAAATCGTTAACGAATTTAGAGGTTACATACTTACGATTGACAAACCAGCAGGGGTCATCAATGTATTTCAGCGATATGTTGTAGATGAGTTTTGTACGGATATTGACCTCAATACGGTCAAGAACATTGAGCAACAATCTCCTGAGTCTGGTATCAAACTCATAAAGGTCATAGACACTTTTAAATGTAGTACCCGGTTTTAACTGATGGTCACGATGTTCCAGACATGGGAACTTTATTTCGTATGGAAAAGAATAGAATCCAAGTCGGTAATAACCCACATCAAGGAGAATCTCTTTCGCTTTCTCCTCATCATCAAATGTCATTCCATTTGATTTCAGTCTGGCTATTTGTTGGTCTATCGTATATGCTTTTTTCATTGAATATTTATTTTAAATGCGAATTTACTCATTTTTCTTAAAACATATATCCAATGTGCTGATTGATTTATAGAAAGATAAATCGTGCCAAGCATTATTCCATATTCCTCCATAAAATTCCATCATTATTCCGCTTCACTTGGCAAGTCCCTTCGAGAAGATAACTCGGAGGATGATACCTTCCACGTTCAAGCCTCCGGTTTTCGGGACACAAAATTCCCTTTGGTAATTTTCCGCCCGAAAAAACGCTCCGGTATCATCGTCCGAGTTGGGGAAAAGGTCCGGGACTTAGCAAGCGAAGCGACCTACGACGCATAGGACAAAACCAAAAAGACAAATGACGGCGGTCTTTTGCCGATGCTGATGTCGCAATGGATTACGCTGTCAATATCTACCATACAAAAATGATCTTCCGGTCTTATGGAGCAACGGAAGGAAGTGGGGACTAAAGACAGCTCGCTCTCCACTCTGCATAATACATTTCTCTTTATCGCTTCCCTTTTGTTTCCGGCTTTTCTACCGCTTCCGCCTTTTCTGTTTGTTGGGGCTTACCTCCTGTGTGTTCCTTCTTTCTTTTTTGTTTTATCGGACTCAGTATATTTCCCTCACTTTTACCCTGATTCTTCCGTTTTTCTGCCTTTCGTCTTCCCGCCTGTGGTGAAACGTGATGACATACGATGAAACGGATAGTCCAACGCATTGGAATATAATGTTTTATCAAAATTATGCCTATATATTTGCGGTGACAACAATAGTTTTCAACTCTAAAAATCACAGTTATGGCAAAGAAAAATGTAAGGGACGAACCCATGAAAACACAAGTCACCGAGAATGACCAGCTGAGTGACATTGTCTTCATTCTCGACAAGATGGAACTGCTGTTGCAGGCTATATCCGAAATCGACAAGAACGGCAGGTACAAGACGGTTCCGGCAGACAAGGAACACCGGAACTCCTTTCTAAAAATAGACCGTTATGCCAGCATGTTCGAGAATTTTCTGAAAAACTTCTGGAGCCAGTTCAAGGACCCGACCCGTTTTGGACTGCTCACCATCAAGGAGGACACCCTGGACTGCCCTGAAGTCAGACAGGCGGTGGAAGACATAGCCGCAGGCAGGAAGTCGGATGCGGTGGATGAATTTCTGAAAAAATACGAGATTGTACCACGCACCAAGGAAAACCAAAGTATAAACAATCAAAATCAAGAAGAAATGGCAAAGAAAAACCAGACACAGCAGCAGGCCGCCCCGGAAACCGGGCAGCAGCCCAAGTACCGCTACAATGAATCAATGATCAACTGGGAGGAACTGAAACACTTCGGACTGTCCCGGGAGGAACTTCAGGAGCGCGGACTCCTTGACCAGATGCTCAAGGGATACAAGACCAACCAGGTCGTACCCATCAGCATGAATTTCGGTTCCGCCGTTTTGCGCACGGATGCACGACTGTCATTCCAGCAGTCCGTGGGAGGTCCTATCGTATTGGGCATCCACGGTATCCGTCAGAAACCCGAACTTGACCGTCCTTATTTCGGACACATCTTTTCCGAAGAGGACAAGAAGAACCTGCTTGAAACAGGCAACATGGGGCGTGTCGTGGAACTGAAGGGACGTAACGGGGAATACATCCCTTCCTTCGTGAGCATTGACAAACTTACCAACGAGGTGGTTGCCATGCGTGTGGAAAATGCGTTCATCCCGAAGGAAATCAAGGGCGTGCAGTTGACCGAACAGGAACAGAACGACCTGAGGGAAGGCAAGAAGATATTCGTTGAAGGGATGATTTCCAACGGTGGAAAGGAATTTGATGCCCATATCCAGATCAATGCCGAGCGCAGGGGTATCGAATACATCTTCGAGAATGACAAGCTGTTCAACCGCCAGTCGCTGGGTGGCGTGGAACTGACCAAACAGCAGATTGAAGACCTCAATCTTGGAAAAGCCATCTTCGTGGAGGGAATGGCACGCAAGGACGGTGAGATATTCTCCTCGTATGTAAAGCTGGATGAAGCCACCGGCAGACCTTCCTATACACGCTACAACCCGGATTCTCCGGAAGGCGCACGTGAAATCTACATCCCGAAAGAAATCAACGGAGTGAAGATAACTCCGGAAGAACAGCAGCAGCTCCGGGAGGGCAAGGTCATCTTCCTCAATGACATGGTCAACCGCAAGGGCGAGGAATTCTCCTCATTCATCAAGGCAGACCTGGAAACCGGACGGCTCAGCTATTCACGTACACCGGACGGCTTCGAGCAGCGTGCGGAGTTCAAGATTCCGGACAAGGTATGGGACGTGCAGCTGAACCGCCAGCAGCGTGCCGACCTCCAGAGCGGCAAGGCCGTGCTGGTAGAGGGCATCAAGGGCTATGACGGAAAGACCATCTCCCAGTATGTCAAGGCGAACTTCAACCAGGGCAGGCTGGACTTCTACAACGAGAATCCGGACCGCAAGCGTGACGCTTCACAGCGGAATGTCGTGGCCAACGCCCAGAAACAGGGACAGGAGGCGAAGCAGAGCAGCCGCAGATCCAAAGGTGCAAGCATGGCCTGAAGTAAAACGAATGTATAATCCAAAAGAATCAGAAACATGGAAAAGAACAATGGAAACAATGCGCCTTTCAAGGCGGAAGACGTAAACTGGGAAGAACTGGCCGGAATCGGCATCCTCAAGGACGAACTGGAAATGTCGGGAGAACTTGAAACGCTGCTCAGCGGGAAGAAAACGAAAGTAATGTCACTCAGCCTTGTACTCCTCGGTGTGGACGTGGTGATGGATGCCACCCTGCAACTGATACGCAAGGACGGTGAACCGCTGATGGAAATCCTTGGCGTGAAGCCGGTGGCATAGCATCCGCTTTTCACCCGATACGACAATCAACCGTCAAATGTCAAACCGCCGTTCCCCGTCATCCATGGCGGTCGCGGGGAACGGCTTTAATTTTACAAAAAAAATGAAGATGAAAGCAATCATAGCAGAAAAACCGAGTGTGGGAATGGATATAGCCCGTGTGGTCGGGGCTACCGAAAAGATGGACGGCTACTGTACAGGCAACGGATACATGGTGACCTGGGCTCTGGGGCACCTCGTGCAACTTGCCCTGCCCGGTACGTATGGCTATACGAAGACAACCGCCGCTGACCTCCCGATGCTGCCGGACCCGTTCCGGCTTGTTTCCAGACTGATCCGCACGGACAGGGGCACGGTGACAGACCTGGCCGCTTCCCGGCAGTTGAAAATCATCGAGGGGGTATTCTCCAGATGCGAGAGCATCATTGTGGCAACCGATGCCGGACGAGAGGGTGAACTGATATTCCGTTGGATATATGACTATCTGGGATGCAGCAAGCCGTTCATGCGTCTGTGGATTTCATCGCTGACAGACGAGGCTATCCGGGAAGGTATGGCCAATCTCAGGAATGGCAGCGACTATGACAGTCTCCATGCGGCCGCTGACTGCCGGGCAAAGGCTGACTGGCTGGTGGGCATGAACGCCAGCCGAGCGTTGGCGATAGCCACAAGTTCGGCCAACAATTCCATCGGACGGGTGCAGACTCCGACACTCGCCATGATATGTACCCGTTTCAAGGAGAACCGGAATTTCGTGTCTGTTCCTTATTGGCAACTGCATATCACGCTGACACAGGGAGAGGCGCACCGGCAATTCATCCATACGGAGGAATTCAAGGACAAGGCAGCTGCGGAAGCGGCATTCAGCAACATCGGCACCGGTTCTCAGGCGACAGTCACACGACTGGAACGCAAGAGGGTCTTCCGGCAGCCACCGCTTCTCTACGACCTGACATCCCTGCAGAAAGACTGCAACACCCATTATGACCTGACGGCAGAAAAGACCCTTTCCATAGCCCAGTCCTTGTATGAGAAGAAACTCATTTCCTATCCGAGAACCGGCAGCCGCCATATTCCGGAAGATGTCATGCGGATCATTCCTTCCCTGCTGGAAAAAATCACATCCATACCGGATTTCAAGGCATACGGGGAATCCTTTGACTTGTCCGACCTGAATACCCGGTGTGTGGACGGCACCAAAGTGACGGACCATCATGCACTGATCATTACCGGTATCATCCCGAACGAACTCTCCGAGGCGGAATCGGCGGTCTATACCCTGATAGCCGGCAGGATGCTGGAATCCTTTTCGCCACCCTGCGAGAAAGAGCAGCTGACCATGGAATGTACCTGTGAGGGAATGGTCTTCCGTTCACGTTCCTCTTCCGTCATCCATCCGGGATGGTGCGACGTTTTCTCACGGAGGGAGGAAAGAGACGGAGACGAACTGGAAGGGAAAGTCGGTATGGCTGTATTTGCCGAAAGGGAAACCCTTCCCGTCATGGGTCGGGGACTGGTGCAGAAGAAGACCCTGCCCAAGCCGCTCTACACGGAAGCGACCCTGCTGGGTGCCATGGAGACTTGCGGAAAGGACATTACCGATGAAGAGGCGAAAGAGGCCGTAAAGGATTCCGGAATCGGTACACCTGCCACACGGGCAGCCATCATTGCCACCCTGTTCAAAAGGGATTATATTGAACGCTCCGGAAAGAGTATCCGTCCTACGGAAAAAGGGCTCTATCTGTTCGAGGCCGTAAAGGATATGCAGGTGGCGGATGTGGAAATGACAGGCTGCTGGGAGAAGGCACTGGCTCAGATTGAAGGGCATACGCTCGATACGGAAACGTTCATGCGTTCCATCCGTGACTACACGCACAAGGCAACCGGTGAAATACTCCGTCTTGAATTTCCTCTGCCTAAATCACGTTCCTTCACCTGTCCCAAATGCAAGTGTGGTCATGTCATCATCCGGGGGAAGGCGACCAAATGTGACAAGGAAGGTTGCGGACTGATGGTATTCCGCCGTTTTCTGAACAAGGAACTGACCGACCAGCATCTGGAACAGCTTTTTTCTTCAGGCTCCACCCGGCTCATCAAGGGGTTCAAAGGGAAAAAGGGGATCTCATTCGATGCCATGGTCGCCTTTGACGAGAGCTTTAACCTGAAACTTGTTTTTCCAAAGCCCAAAGGTGGAAAAGGAAAATGATCCAGTCATTCCATTTCCGGGACAAAGGTAACGAACCGCCGGTTTCCACCTGCAAGGTCGGGCCTTGCAGGTTTCGGGGAAAATCATCCTCGCCGGGCTCCGGTATTTTCCCCGAAAACCTTGCCTGTGGAGGCGGTTCGCTTTCCGGCCCCGAAATAAGAAATGACATGTTTCACCGATTAACACTGTACGGTCATGAAAACAAGAGAGTTTATCGCGAGGTTGAGAACAGACAAACGGATCAGGATGGCGGCATTGGTGCTTGTTGCCTTTGCCGTATTCAGTTATCTGTATTCACGGGGAATATCCCCCGTATGGGCAGCGGTAGCCATTGTCTGCTTCAGGGGATTCTTCAGGTTCCTGTATAAGATAGCCTGCCTGCTGGTGGCCGCTATCATACTTTTCTGCATCCTCAGTTATCTGGTCTTTTAGCAAACAGGAGGAAACATGAACCGGATATGCTTTACCTATTATAATATAAGATTCCGACAGAAACAGCGTACGGAACGGAGCTGCCTTGGGGGCGGCTCTTTTTGTATCAGCCATGTCCGTCATATCGGAAAAGTAGAAACAGCAGGAACAGGAAGGATGAAAATACAGCCATTGACAGACCGAAGAACTACAGGGCAAAGGTGGCAAATGCTTCTGTACGGACGACAAGGTCAGGCCCCTTGCGGGGTTTCCCGGGAAAAATCATCCTCGCTCTGCTGCGGTATTTTTCCCAAAAACCTTGTCTTTCCGGAAGCATTTGCAGTAAAGGCCCTTGTAGTTCAACGGGCTGCCAAAGCCCGGATATTCACAATTTAAATAAAAGGAGTATGCAACAGACAATCATCGCAAGACAGTCACCGGCTCCGGCATGGATTCCGGCGATAGAGAAAAAGAAAAAAATCCGGATACCGGAACCGCACATCAAGCTGCCCGGCAGGGGAGCGACAGGTCCCGTACCTGTCTCCACGCTGTTGAATCCGGTATTGGAAATCTGCAACCATCCCGACAGGAACAGGCTTTTGGCTGAATTTTTCCGGGAATATTGAAACAAATCGTTTTACCATTAAATAATTTAAGTTATGTTTTTCACAGCAATCCACCAGATGATGACAGAAAACGTGGATCTCACGATTGTCATCCGCAAAGCGAACGGACAACTGACCGTTGCCACATTACCCAAATCAAACGGGCTCAAGGACGAGGCTCAGAACCATATTGTTCCGCTGACCGTTACAGGCACACCGCAGGAACTTGACGCGGGATTCCTTCAGACCGTCACACGGCCGATACAGAAGGCCGGCAGCCTGATTGCGAACATGGCCCAGTTCGAGGCACAGGCAGACAAGGCGGCAGCCAACAGCAAGGCCGCCAAGGAAGCGAAATCCAAGGAGTCAAAGGAAGAGCGGGAAAAACGGGAAAAATACGAGAAGCTGATGAAGAAGGCGGAAGAAATGACTACCGCCAAGAATTATCGGGAAGCCCTCAACCTGCTCGGACAGGCAAAATCCCATGCGAATGAAGCACAGCTGAAAGGGATTGAAGAAAAGATTCAGGCTGTCGACAAGGAAATGAACAAGGGAAGCCTCTTTGACCTGATGGAACGGCAGCCCCAACCGGAACAGCAGCCGGTAGTACAGAACCGTACACAACCGCAGCAGGTCATGCAGCCACAACCGGCTTATGCCCCTGCCCGGCAAGCTCCAGCAAGCAGGCAACCGCAAAGGCAGACTCCTATGCAACAGCCGGAAAGACCGGAATTCGGACAGCCTCCTGTACAGCAGGCACAACAACAGTCCGGGTTGTGGATGCCACAGCAACCGGAACAGCAGCCGGTACGCCAGCCCCTGCAACCGCATCCTCACTATGCTTCACAAAACATCGGATCCGGACAGGATATGTATGGAATGCCTCCGGCAACGGGAGGATGGCAGGATGAATCCTTCCTGCAGGAGGATGAACAGCAGCAGCCTTACTTCTCCGATTCTGAACAACCGGCCTACAATCCGAAAGACTATGAGGATTACATAGACTTTCCGCAATCCATGCTGGAACCGAAATATTCACCTTATCAAACCCGATAAACTATGGCACTTCAAATCAAAGGGATGTCACGTACATTCAAATTCAAGAAAGGAACAGAGTATGTAACCCTTCAAGATCCGGCACCGAACCTTTCTCCGGATATGGTCATGAGTTATTATTCGAACTTCTATCCGGAACTGACCACGGCAACCGTACATGGTCCCGTCATCCGGGATGACAGGACGGAATACGAGTTCAAGACAACCATCGGGACAAAAGGCTGACGGTATGGATAAAGACAACAACAAGAAACAGAAGAAATCATGTGTACCATTGGACGAACAGCAGGCGGAACGGCTGGCAAGGCTCATCATCGGACAGACCGTGCGCAATATCCAGTATGGAACGGACAGGAAAGAAATGATAACGGCGCCAAGCAGTGCCGTTCCTCTTTTCTGAACACCACGTTTCTGCCCAGACCGCTGCCGAGTCTCTTCGTGGAAGACACCGGAGGAAACAGGTACAATCTCATCACGCAGGAAAATTACGAATTCCTGCGTGATTCTTATTTCAGGTATGCCTGCCTCTTGGGAAAGGAAGCGGTACATACTCCGGGACGTACATTCGGCGAAGGAATCGCAAAACTGCACGAAGAAATGGAAATCCTTGTCGGAGAAGAACTGAATGTCAATATAGAAGAGCAAAACGGACGGTTGCTGTTCAGGCTCTGGAAAACCCATCGTTGGGGTGTACTGACATTGTATTATTTCCCGGTGAAATTCGTGGAAGCTCTCGGTCCGGAACTGAGACGCATCTCCATCACGTTTATCCATCAACTGATGAAGGCAAACGGAATACAGACCGTGCTGGACGAGGACGATACGGACTATGTGCTGACTTGGATCTCGGAAGGAATTCCGGACGAGACAGCGGAGGAAAGAAGAAACCATCTGAAACTTCTACACTCCTACGAGAACGGCAGAATACAAGCACTGCTCCGCAGGGTGGAAAACAGGTGTTACTACAAGAACCTTCCGAAAGCACTTGACCGGTATGAACTCCAAAATGACTATGAGCGGTCGCTGGTCTCCGCCATGAAGGAGGGGTTGGACTTCCTGTCACCGGAGCATGGTATCATGCAATACAGTTACGACCCTTTCTATGAAGAGGAGCCTGAATGTCTGCCGATGTATCTCTGGCAGCAGATTCGTGTAGTCTATGACAGCAACGATATGGTGACAGACTACCTGGTGGATTACTACAATTCATACAGCAGGGAGACCTATGACATCATACCTGCAACGACACTCGCCCTGTCACCGGAAACGGAAAAGTTATTCTACATGGATGACTATCCGGAGCGATTTCTACAATGGGCGGACAAATTCATCAACATAATCATTTGAACATCATGATAGAGACAAACGAACTTACAAGGACTTTGAAGACCTTGCTTATCCCTAAGGCGGCACTGATTGCTTACGCCTCGGAGAATGAGAGGAATTTCTTTCTGGAAGTACGGGATATAGACGACCGGGGAAATATGACGGAAGGAAGGCCGGTGACCCTGGAATTCATGAACGAACTGGTGAAGGGGTATTCGGAAAGGCACAGTAGCACGCCCTACGGAAAAATACCGTCCAACCTGATGTATTGCGATTCACGAAAGGGAAGCGAACGGTATGTATGGTACAATCCTCCGGGTAAAAGGATGATGTTCTTCATTCCGGGGCTTGAAATCGAGAATGCGGAATACAACCTGCCGGGAGTGATTTACAAGGCGGGGGAACACGGGATGAATATATATGCCTACAAGGGCGATACACCCGACGAGGATACGCCACTATATGCCGCACCGTTCTTCAACGTGACCGGATCCAGCGTATGCCTGGGTTCTGCCAATTTAGAGAAACCGAAAGATATGAGCTACGAAAAGCTGCTGCAATACTGGGAAAAGAAATTCTGGCTGACGGAGTTCTCCCACTTGGGAGGCAACGGAAACCCGACCCGATCAAACCTTGTATTGGTGACGAAAGCAGCCAGGAACAGACCTTTCGACCTCGAAGAGTTAAAGCCATTGAACAATCTGAAACTTAAAGACATCCTGAAATGAAAAGAGTACACTATATTGACAACTATCTGGTAAATCCGCAGCATCCGGTAACGGTAAATCTGATTGGTGCGGGAGGAACAGGCTCACAGGTACTAACCTGTCTGGCCCGGCTTGATGCGGCATTGAGAGGACTCGGACATCCGGGATTGTTCGTGACCCTGTATGACCCCGACATCGTGACGGAAGCCAACATCGGCCGTCAACTGTTCGGGCCGTCTGATCTGGGACAGAACAAGGCGCAATGCCTTGTCACCCGGATAAACAATTTCTTCGGCAACGACTGGAAGGCGCAGCCGGACATCTATCCGACCGTATTGAAGGATGCCCGACGGGATAATCTGGCCAATATCACAATCACTTGTACGGACAACATCAAATCCCGGATAGACCTGTGGAAGCTGTTGAAGGCTTTGCCACAACCGACATACTGCACTTACGAAACCCCTTTGTATTGGATGGATTTCGGAAACACGCAGACCACGGGACAGGTCGTTATGGGTACGGTGCCGAAAAAAATAAAACAGCCGGCATCCAAACTGTATGAAACTGTCAGTTCCCTGAAAGTAATCACACGTTTCGTGCGGTACTCTCGGGTAAAGGAAGAAGACTCCGGTCCGAGCTGCTCGCTGGCGGAAGCATTGGACAGGCAGGACCTGTTCATCAATTCCACGCTGGCACAACTCGGCTGCAATATCCTGTGGAAGATGTTCCGCAACGGGATGATCGAGAATCACGGGCTGTACCTGAATCTGGAAACGATGAAAGTGAATCCGATTGGAATATAACTGGAAACTATGAACAGATTTACGGAAAATAAAACAGAAAGCGTAAGGACACAAATAAAAAAATCCCTAACTTTGAAAAATAACAGTACCCGAATTGCTGCTATATCGAAAAACAGACTATCTTTGTAAAGTCGTGCAAACGACTGACATATATAGTTGATGCGTTTCGCTAACACCTTGTATTAGAAATCTGGTAAATTTCAAAATGGAAGCAGGGCTGGGCAGTAACACTTGTCACATGTATCCGTATGCGAATGACATGCGATATAGGTGTGGGGTACTGTTTTCATTTATTTGCTTCCGGGTTTTACCAGAACCTCTAATACAAATAAGTAAACCGGCTCCACACTTTTTTTGCGTAAATGTTACCTCAAGAAGAAGCCGGACGACACGACAGCGGAATTCCCTGTTATTCCGGTCACTTCATCCGTGCGCCTCAAATGTAAAGGTTATGGCTGGATGACCCGGAAAATGATCGGGAATCCGTAAAATTTAACAGAAATCATTCGTGGAGGAAAAACAAAATTCCTACTTTTACGAAAACAGATTCGCTTTGTTGAAACAATCGAATAGTAGCATGGAAAACATCTTGAGAGTAAGGATAAAAGCAGCCCCGGGAGACGCACCGCCTCCTGAAAGGTTAAGGATAGTCAGACCGTCGTGTGAGAATTTCGGACGGTCCGGTCTTATGACAATGTCCGGTTTTCATAACCGGCAGAAAAAACACTCTGCCAGGTATCGAAAGGAAGAAGAGTGCTCATCCTATCTTAAAATAATTACAACCTTCTGTTTTTCCTATATTTTCCTTGCCGGCGGTCTTTGTAAGGTTTATCGGAAATCTTTTTTTATGGTCCGTCATGGATTTTTGCAAGTCCTTGTCTCAGGCATGGAGTCCGGCTGGCAGCCTGTTATACAAAAACATATTGCTTATAAACGGATATATCCCCAGTATATTCCGGGCTGTTTTTTTCGAAATATATCCTTAATAACCAATAAGTTCCGGAAATAATCGGAACATAAAACATAACAGATATGGACAAGTCTTTTTCAATCGGAAAATATCTTCTGTCAAAGACAGGAAATGACAGAGAGACAGAGGTACGTCTGAGGATGCTCTGCATGGCAATGGCGAAAGACATGCCGGAAGAGAAACGCAAACGGTACATCCGCCCGTTTTTCACGGATATGGAGTTCATGAACAGAATTGCGGGATGGATGAACGAACTGCCGGAAGCCATCACATGCGGACAGCGTGAGTTTGCGAACTGGCTGGAACTCTTCATGATGTCGACAGAAGCGGAATCCACACGTTGTGTGATCCGTCTTCAGGCATGGTATGTACATTTCTGTTGTGTGGAAGAACTGCTGACGATGTGCAGACTGTTACAGAAACTCCGGCTTGAGCATCTGGACCCTGTACGGATCCGGATGATTCATTACTTTCGCGAGGCACGGCAGCTTTGCGGAATGCCTTCTCTCTCCCGTCCGGCAGAGGGGATCGAAGTTTCGATACGTTTGCTGGATGCCTCCTACGACCGCATAAGCCGCAATGCCGTACTCCAGGCGGAGGAACTGCTGGGTATCCATACTGACCATTCCTTTGTGGAGAAAGTATTGGAATGCTATACCAAAGCAAGAACAGCCGAGGAACTGGCAGAACTGTGTGACGCAAGCAGCATTGTCACCTTTCGGCGGACATTTCTGAGGTTGTTCAACTGTCCGGTCGCCCGGTGGCTCCGGCAGAAACGGGCCGAACGGGTACTGAAACTGTTACGGACGACACACCTTCCCTTGCCGGAAATTGCCGAACAATGCGGCTTTGCGAACCAGTCTTACCTGTCGGACTTCTGCAAGCGGAATCTCGATGATACCCCGGTGAATATCCGAAAAAATAGAAAATGAAATGAAATAATAGACATTATATAATTAAAAATAGCAGTAATATGAAATGCGCAGTAATAACATTAATTTTACTAACGGCAGCAATACTGCCGGTGTCTTGTCAGTCAACCAATAAAAAAATAAATAAAATGGAAATGAAAAAAAAACTTATTGATTCATTGAAAAATTATTCTGAAAAAAGAGTTTATTATGCAAATGTAGATAAAGGAGGATGCCGCGTAGAGATAACAGTAAATGATATGTTATTTAATAATTACTTTACGGAATGGGGGGCTACTGGAACAATTCCAATGAATTTATCTATTCTAAAAAGTGGAAAACAAAAAGTGAAAGTGAAAATTTTCCCTGATGCAAATAATGAATCATTGACTGATATCACACGCTTGCAAATAACTATCACGTATAGTCCCACTCCAACATCTTCATTGGAGGAGCAAGTAGTCGTTTTAGACTGGAACTTACCACAAGAAATTATTGCTAAAAGATTACCTGTTTATGAAACTATTTTGGAATTTGATGCTGTTGTACCATATGATTATACTTATCGTATTAATGGTGCTGTAGATTTAAGAACAATTCCTAATATTGAGCAACTTGCATTTAATAAAATGAAAGAAATAAGGCAGTTATATGAAAAAGGTGATGTAGAAACATATTGGAGGATGGTTTTTGCTAAGTATTCACAATATGCCAATTCATTATATCAAACTCCAGAAGAAATTTCAGAAGATCTTAAAGATGATATTAAAATATTTGCTCCTCATAAAAATCGGAAATTTTCTTCTATCGACAACTATGATTTTTTTTTCTTTGCGGAAGGAAAAACTGTTATGGTATTAGATCGAGATACAAGAGAATCTGTACTTAAATGTTCTTATACTGATGAACAAGGATTTGAATGTGAAGATGAATTGACTATAATACTATATATGCCTAAGGATAGCAATGAATTAGAAATATATTAACACTTATCGTAATTAAGTAAGTTGATGCAATTTAATAGAAACCTAGATACAAATTATATCTCTTAACTGCCTTATAAGACAAAAGAAAAACAATTTTTTCGTATCTGACATCTAGTTTTATAATGAATAGAATAAATTATTGTAAATCATACTTATAATGAATATTCAAACCAACAGCAAAGAAGCCATAAAGAACCGTATGTATCGTCATGCGATGAATTATTGGGGAGTGAAGAAAGTAGAAAATCTTGATCCGTTAGTCAAGGTACTACTCGAAGCACTTTCCAGTGAAATTTTTGGTTTATCTCACGATATAGAAACAAGTCAGCACCGCATATTGGACAAAATAGCCAATATGCTGACTCCTGACATTTTGGTTAGTGTGCGTCCGGCGCACAGTGTTATCCATGCCTTTCCACGGGAAATTCCTAAATATACAGCGAAGAATATATATATCTATGATAAGGAAGCAGGGGTATGCCAAAGTTCGGAACAAAATATTTAGTTGCTGTTAATTAAAAACATCGTCATTATGAAGAAAATACAAATCAACCTGTCAGTGTATCTTATAGTATTGTTCTTCACGCTAACAGCCTGTGGAGAAAGAACGGACGGTCTGTATGGCACACGTTACAGCCGTTCTGAATTGGAAGAAATGGGTGTAAACACCAAGCATTTGTTTATTTTTGACGGCGATAAAATAACTTATAACGGCAAAGAGTTTTGACCGGGAATGAGTATTGAAGATATCTTGCTGTAAAAACTGTATTACAAATAATATCTTAATAATATAAACTATCATGAAATCTTTTCTTAGTATATTTTTTTTATGTGTGAGTTATACATATTGCATTGGGCAAACTAAAAATAGTAATAATATGACCTATTACAAGAACAATGAACCAAGAGATTATAGTAAAATGATCTATTCATTATCTGTAAATAGTATGGATTGTGAATTTGTTGTCAAAGTTGATGATGTGCTGGCTTTTAAACAGGAACAAGGTTCTGGAGGAAGCACCACATTCAAATTGAATCAATTCATTTTGAATAATGGTGAGCATACAGTAGAGGTTGAAATGTATCCATTGCATGGTAAACATGTCTTGGGTGATGCAGAAGTAATTCTTACCTTTCACCGTTATCCTAAAAATGATATGGCTAATAGCTATGATTCTTTTAAAACTGTAAAGTCATACATTTTGAATGAAGCCGGAGAAGTTATTAATGACATATCAAATATGAAAAGATATTCATTTTCTGCAACTTTTCAAGCTACAGGACTACCTATTGGGAATATGGGGTGGAAGAATTCTGTAACTTTACAAAAGGAAAATCAGGCTAAGTTGCATAAAGAATTGTATAATGAGTATCGCAAAATACATGCTATTTTAAAGAATAAGGATTTAGACGCATTTTTAGAACTCACAAGACCACGTGAGGAGTTGATAGATTTTACTAATTGTTTTAGAGATATTGATAGAAAGGCACGTTTGAATGGCATTAATAATATGATAAATGCAAAAGGAGCAATATTGAGTGAATTGCCGGAAATACATGAAACTCATATACTTTTTGAAGCCAATGGAAAATTAGTTACTTTATTGGATAATAATAATCGTGCAATTATTCAGTTTGCTAGTGAGCAAAATAATTCAATGAGAAATCAAATTCTATTTAAATTTTATAGAAAGGATAATAATTCAATGTTAGAAGTCATAAATTAATACGAGCACTCAAAATTATAGTGAAAAGTCGTCAAGATTCGCATGTATCGCCATGCTAAGAACTATTAGGGAGTATATATAGAAATTAATCAGCACCGTAGAAAATAGCCAATATTTCCCCACAGGGATTCAGGTTCTATCTTCCGGCATATATGTTGTTCGTACAGGAAGATTATGAGGGGGCGAATATGATACCCGAAAACATTGTCCATTCGCTGACATTGCCGGATGCCGGAACGAAGCCATACGAGTTTGTACGGGAAAGGCTGGTGCTGTTTAATGAGGGACAGAGGAAGGCTGTACTACACTTTTTGGAGTATTTGGAACGATGACATACGGAAGATTTTACAGATGTATGTGTGGGCGTTTGAAAGATGGTGCAGACTTGTTACTGACGAAATATAAAATACATGAACCATGAAAATACTATTTATCGTTATGGGAATATTGAGTTTGTTTACTTCTTGCTCCGGTAGAAAAAAAAAGTTGGCGAAGAAAGAAGGTTTAGTCCTGAATGAATTTGAAGTGGAAAAAAGTAAGTCCTATCTTGACACTGATGCGTTAAGTAATATTGTCAGTTTCAATAATAAGGGAAACGATACTATTGAGGTATGTACCAAAAGGTTTGACATTGCCACATTTGAACGGCATAAGAAGGATTTTGTTACTAATTATCATGAAGGTTATAAAGTGCTGAACGATGATACCCTAAGAGTATATAGTAAATATATAAATGATAATGAGGTGGAATATACTATTGAAGAATATTCTAAAGAATCATATTTTTGTTATCTGAATACATACTTTGCGAATGGTAATATGAAATCAAAAAGGATTCTAAATATAACAGGTGATATGTATTTAGGAGTTTCTTTATATTATTCAAAAGAGGGCAAGTTAGAAAAAGAAGTCAATGAAGATGAGGGATATTGTTTTACATTTCAGCAACTAATAAGTCTTTTAGAAAAAAGAGGAGTATTTATTCCTAAAGGAATAACATTACCTGATGGCTTTATTGATTATCGTTATAGAATAAGTAGGGATATTATAGATGATTTAGTAGTTTATACAGTGATATACCCATTGTCTGATAGAAAAGATGTAATACTAAGTGTGAGTGGAAAAGATGGTTCTATTATAAAAGAAATTCCTTATACTATTGAAGATAATTAGATACAAAAAGATGATTATACAAGAAATAAAAACAGCTTTTGGCGATATGCCTTATCCGGGTACGGAGTATATAACGAACGACTTGGAAGGGAATGATCTGGAACGGAAGCAGATACGGAAAGGGTTCAGCCGTTATGAGAACTGGCAAGATGTACCCTGTGAATTGCTCCTGCAAGAACGGGATGCGCTGCCTTTATTTGAGCCACAGGGGTTCAGGTTCTATCTTCCGGCGTATATGTTGTTCGCACTGGAAGATTATGAGGGGGCGGACATGATACCCGAAAACATTGTCCATTCGCTGACATTACCGGATGCCGGAACGGAGCTATACGAGTTTGTACGGGAAAGGCTGGTGCTGTTTAATGAGGAACAGAGGAAGGCTGTACTACACTTTTTGGAATATCTGGAACAATGCCATGCGGAAGATTTTACGGATATATGTGTGGGCGGTTGGCATTCGGCTACTCCACGCAGGGCGATTGAAAGATGGCGCAGACTTGTTACTGACGAAATATAAAATATATGAACAATGAAAATACTGTTTATCGTTATGGGAATATTGAGTTTGTTTAGTTCCTGCTCCGGCAAAAAGGAGAAGCAACAGGAGAAGGAAAAGCTGTATTCGTGGTATCCAAGCGAAAGCGCACCCTACCTATATCCAACAACTATTCATGTGGGATATTTCGGTATGCCGGATAAGAGCACAGTATATATTCCCAGTAAATCATTAGTTGGCAATGTATGGGGAGTAGGACAATCATTGCACGTTGTGGGTGAAAAATATAAACCTCTGCCGGAAGCGATTGAAATAGTATGGTTGTCATTTACTGAAAATAAATTTTATTATGTTTCGGACTGGTTACCTAAAAAACGATTACAATCGTTATTTGATATGGTTTGGTTGAATGTGCGGAAAATAGAAAAGCGATATAACGGGCTTGTTGTTGGGATGGCTCCCTATGGAATGATACAGATATGGGCTGTTGGTGACGGTAGACGAACGGAGGTTTGTTGTCTACATGGACCGGAAGTACCCGTAAAGATGTCAGAATTTCGCCCTCATGCTATTATTAGCCAAGATGAATATGTCAAGTCTACAATTGAAGACGAACCAGACATATATGAAAATTTAAAGAAAAATGGTTTGCCTGACAGCTCGTTGTTCGAAAATTACCGTAAACGTTTTAATTATCATATAGTTCCTAAAATAGAAATGGAAGATGTAGAACTAACAAAAACTGCAGTCCATTATTTCAATGGAGAATACGATGTAGTATTATGGGAAAGACTAAAAGAAAATCTATATTCTTTACAAGCTCGTCCTCGTAATATATACATAAGTTGGACAGCAGGTAAGGATCAATATGAAGTTAGATTCGTATTTGACGAGCGAATGATTCTCTCTGCTTTTGAAAAGGTATTCGGCAGTGATTATCCGCAGAGGGATGATTTTGAAGTTGTGGAGCTTTACGACAAGTTGTATGGTGAAGGCAAGTTGCCCAAAGGTGATTTTACCATTCATATTAGCAGTGAAGGAAAGCCCACCGGAGCAAGTCTGAAAACAGAGAAAGGGGAAATAAGTATACCGACTGATAAAATGCAAATTTTAGTTATCAAAAATGATAATTTGATTTATAAAAGCAGCAATTATAACGAAAGGGACTGGTGGGGTTATTGAGAAACACAAATATATGAACCATGAAAATACTGTTTATCGTCATAGGAATATTAGGGATATTCTCTTCTTGTACAAGTAGAAAGGAAAGGCTTGCAGAAGGAGAAGAATCAATTCTAAATGAGTATGAAGTAGAAAAAAACATATTTCGTCCCAATTCTTTTCCATTAAAAGGGGAAACACTGTACCTGATATTAAGGGAATATAATTTAAACAATGATGGTACAAAGAGTGCAGGTTCAGAAGCCATTCGCTTATCACCGAAAGAAAGGGAAATGATCATACATGCCTATATGGGCGGACAAGGAGAAAGGCGAAAAAGGGTTGATATTGCATACAAGAAAGATGTAAAGAAAAAGAAAAAAGAGAAACAAAGACCTACTTACCCTATTTTTGGTTATTGGTTGTTTACCGACCAAAAAGACGGAACGGAAGGTCAGAAAATATTGCCATATATGAACAATGTTTTTGATTACGACTCTACTGATACAAATACAAAGTACGCATTATTTGGTGATGAGTTTTATGAAAAGGTGATTCTGACTAAAAAGGATCAGCGGAAAGTAGATTCGATTATAGAAAAATATGATTTAGGACGAAGATATGATAAGATATATCCTGTGGATAAAGCCAGCCAAAGAATGTTTGTCAGAACTGCTGAATATGAAGTGCTTGACACTGTCTCATTTAACAAGAAGGCAATGGAAGAAGCAGGCTACCCTAATCAAGAATATAAAGTACGGAAATATTGCGACACTTTGCCTGACAAGTCTATCAAATTGTGTCAATATTATTATGACCGAAAGGATAAACAAGATGCTTTTTATCGAATAGAAGTAATCAGACCGGATTACATAATGGCTGGAAAGATTTACAGTGAAACAGGAATGATAAAGGAACAATATTGGGCTATAAATGATAACCGCCTTCTTAGAATTGGTAACACTTACCATTATGACTGTACAGGAAAACTGATAAAAACGGTTTATGAAGATAAAGGATTTAACATCAGCTTTCTACAATTTCAGGAAATACTTTGGAAAAATGGGTACTATATGCCGAATCATATGCAAAACGGAACAGTACACAAAGAGCGCACTATCAGTTTTGGAAAAGAAGCTGTAAAAAGAGAAGGAGAAATCCCCTGTTATATATATAGCTACATAGACTTTAATAAAGAGGTGACAATTAAAGTAAACGGAGTAACCGGACAAATCATATCAAAAGAAATAAATCTGGTAGTGGACTGATAGTGAAATTGATTTAATATCGGAAAATTATAAAACATACAGACCATGAACATGAGAGATTCGGAAGTTATAATACAAGAAATTAGAAATGCTTTTGGAGATATGCCTTATCCGGGTACGGAGTATATAACGAACGACTTGGAAGGGAATGATCTGGAACGGAAGCAGATACGGAAAGGGTTCAGCCGTTATGAGAACTGGCAAGATGTACCCTGTGAATTGCTCCTGCAAGAACGGGATGCGCTGCCTTTATTTGAGCCACAGGGGTTCAGGTTCTATCTTCCGGCGTATATGTTGTTCGCACTGGAAGATTATGAGGGGGCGGACATGATACCCGAAAACATTGTCCATTCGCTGACATTACCGGATGCCGGAACGGAGCTATACGAGTTTGTACGGGAAAGGCTGGTGCTGTTTAATGAGGAACAGAGGAAGGCTGTACTACACTTTTTGGAATATCTGGAACAATGCCATGCGGAAGATTTTACGGATATATGTGTGGGCGGTTGGCATTCGGCTTCTCCACACAGGGCGATTGAAAGATGGTGGAATAGATTTGGGAATTGCCCCTACAAGCTGAGATGTAAAATTATTAAGATTTAAATGTCTCCGATTAGAGGAAGAAAAATAAAAAGAAGAATATGGATAAACTAAAATTGATAACACAGAGGAAGCAACCAAAAGATATGCTGATTATTTAAAAAAACAATGCTTTTCCTTTACGAAAAATGCAAGTAACAGGTGATACAGCCATAATTATCAAAAACACAGGAAATAATGTATATTATTCTAATTCCCGAATATTTATATCGAATAAGATTTTATACTTCCTGTACTGTTGGGATTCCTGTTCATTGATTTTTTTACAGATATAACGAACGAAATTAATAAAATAATAGTAAATGTTAGCACTAACTAAATAGTCATTTATGGAAACGATCTATCATTTCTTCAAAGAGGACAAAGCCAATGCGGTGCTATTGGTTATCGCCTGTCTGTTGCTGTGCTTTCTTCTTTATAAAGTGGCAGGAATCAAAATCAGGTTCAACAAGAAAGAACCGAGAACGGTCTTTTCTTGGAGTCCGTCTGTTAGTACTCCATATAATTATCCGGTAGAACTTCTTCGTTGCAAGGTTGGTTTCGGGGACGAAGGTAAAAGTTTTCCGGTCTTTGATTCGTATCCAATATTAGGTATTGGGGAGAGCGGAGCAGGTGGAGTCGATTTGAATGCATTCGACATAGAACGCGGATTTCCAATTCCCAATAGTATTGATATTTTGTGGGTAGCATATACCGAGAAGAAATTCTATAAAGCAGATATCAAGTTTTCAGAGGAATTGCAATACCGAATATTGGAGTTATTTCGGGAGGGTTACTATGGCGTCAAACAAAATCAACGTTTCAGATATAATAACCTTGTCATAACACTTTTACCGGAAGGGAAAATATGGCTATACCTTGATGGCCCTCATCGTTATGTTCGTTTGGATTATACTCTACAGGCAGAAGAAGTTGAAGTGGAATTAAGTGATTATGTTAAAACCCGTCATAAAACGATAGAGGATTTCTGCAAAGGTCGCTTATCGGATTACCCCGAAGCAGTTGAAAATCTATCGAAGAATGGTATTCCTAAAGGGTTATGGGATACTTACGCTGAGAGATTTCCGTATGATATTAAGATTGAATTTGAGAATGAGCAAACTGTATTTGATCCGGATTACGGGTATTTTTGTTCCAATGGTGAGATGCTTGGAAGCCTTGATGATGTAAAGTATCATCCTATGGCGAGACTTAAGTATTTGATAATGGCGTGGAGTGTTGCCGATACAGTATATACGGGGCATCTATTTTTTAACGAAAATGAAGTTATACGCAATTATCCTGCGGCATTTGGCGATGAATCCAATCCCGATATTCGAGGGAAATTTCTGATTAAAGTCGGAGAAGATAATAACCGATTTGACATCAGCCTTAGAGTTGGTGAGAGAGAATGTAAATTTGAGGAAACACAAATTCATGTGTTTAAGGTAACGCCAGAGAACAAAGATAAGGACGATCATTTGTTTTACTGGAATTATCCAAGTGAAGAGGTTAAAAAATATATAGGAGAATAAGTGATGAACATATATACGGATGGAATATGTGGGAATGTATTTCCACTGCTTAAGAACGGATTTTGGACTAATGTTGCAAAACTTTGGACCGCTTAAAGCGGAACGCTGCCAAACATTATCAGCAAAAGTGCGAAATAAAATGAAAAAGGAAAAGAATTTTTTTATAAATGGTCGAGAAAACGAGGTTCTTCTTAAAGACTGGGAAACTTCTGATGGATGTATAGCTACTGACAGAATCACAGTAGATGGCTTACCTGTCGGATATATGTATCGTGAAAAGCCGGAAGATGGAGCTTGGTTCGAAGGATATGATAGTGGCTGGAGGTTTACAGCAGGTGATGAGAGTGACGAATATATGCAAATGGCTGAAAATAATGGTATCTATAAGCTAAATACTATCTGTCAGTATGACCCTGATATAATTCCATTACTTCACGCTCCATACGGTACAGCCTATATTAGAGATGAAAATGGAGAGTTTCAAGAAGAACATTTTGAATCCTTGGAAGAATAATACTGATAACAAGCGAATAAACTGCCCTAACGGTCAGCTATTCGCATCCCATGTTTGCCCTGCATGGGCAAAACTATAGGGTGTAAGTCCCGAACGAGCCTTGATAGTAGGAATCGTTAGCCAAGGGTAAGGGTGTCCACCGTGAGGGGAATCCGAAGGAAGCCGGAGGCAAAGTCCCGGTCTGACGCACAGAAACCGGATATAAGGCATATACAAGTGGACGAGTCTGCATGTCAAGATGAAGTCCGATAACTATCCGAAACTTGTATATGTAAATTCGGCAGATGGATGGGATGAAAGTTGTTGTTCTTAACGGGGGAGGTCTTCCGGACACGTATTCGTAACAGGCGTGGTTGAAACAAGATTTGTCGGAAGAAGTCAGCAGATTCCATAGTAGCTCCCGACTGCCGGAGTGAAGGGATGAACATTAAACGGTCTGACAACTATGTATTAAGACGGATGCGTAGAAAGCAGCCAACCCCGAAAGGGGGCTTTCTGTCGAGAGAGTATGTTGGAAACAGAAAGGGCGACAGGTAAGTGCATAGCATTCTCTTGCATATATGGAAGAATACGACCAAGTGTATAACATAATAAACAAAGAGAAACAGTATGCTCGAAGAAATATTGAGTGCCGAGAACATGAGAGCCGCCTATAGGCAGGTCGTCTCCAACAAGGGAGCGGCAGGCATTGACGGTATGGGAGTGGATGAACTCCATGACCACTTATGGAAGAACTGGTCTGTCATCAAGTCGCAGATACAGCATGGCACGTATATTCCCTGTGCAGTCCGTAAGGTGGAGATACCGAAGCCCAACGGAGGGAAACGTATGCTGGGCATACCTACCGTTACCGACCATCTGATACAACAGGCAATAGCCCAGAAGTTGAATCTGCTGTATGACGGAAGTTTCAGTGAAAGCAGTTTCGGTTTTCGTCCGGGACGCTCCGCCCACCAAGCTGTGGAACGTGCGCTTGAATACTTTGAAAACGGCAAACGTAAGGTAGTGGAGATGGATTTGGAAAAGTTCTTTGACCGTGTGAATCACGACAAGCTGATGTCCATCCTCCGCGAACGTATTACGGATAAACCATTACTGAAACTTATCAGACGATACCTGCAAGCGGGTATAATGGAGGGTGGCTTGGTCAGCTTGCGCACGGAGGGCACTCCGCAAGGCAGTCCGCTAAGCCCCATACTCTCCAACATCCTTCTTGACAAGCTGGACAAAGAGCTGGAGAAGCGGAAACTCAATTTCGTCCGCTATGCGGATGATTGCAGTATCTATGTCGGAAGCCAGCGTGCGGCAGAAAGGGTATTGCAGAACGTTACACGATTTCTGGAGGATAAACTCCTCTTGCGTGTAAACCGTGAGAAAAGTAAAATAAGCCGTCCCGACCAATGTCATTTACTCGGCTTCGGCTTCCGTTACAAGAAAGGCGGTTGCATACCCCGGGTGTCTGAGCGTCCGAAAGAACGGCTGAAAGAAAAGATTCGTACGATAACCAAACGTAACCGTGGGGTCAGCATACAGCAAGTGCTGGAAGAGCTGAACATGGTAACACGGGGATGGATAAACTACTTCCGTATAGCCGGATGCAAGACCTTTCTTGCAAGGCTGGACGGATGGATACGGATTCGGCTGCGAACCTATATTTGGAAGAAATGGCAGTTTATCCGTACACGTATCAAGAAACTGAAACAGTTTGACATACCCGAATGGGTTGCACTGACGGTAGCTAAAACTCGGAAAGGAGCTGTACGTATCGCTTCCACAGCGTTAAGTACAATCATGACGAGTGAGTATCTGAAAGGACTTGGCTTTATACCCATGTCCGAATATTATTATGTTAGAACATCATGTTTAATGAACCGCCGTGTACCGAACGGTACGCACGGTGGTGTGAGAGGTCGAAACGGGAAATAATCCCGTTTCTCCTACTCGATTAACAACATTATGAATACAATGGCAATGAATCTGCTTAATACTATTATACTCTGTTTGTTTCTGCCTTTGGACATTGTAAGCCAAGTGCATGATACAGACACCTTATGTTATAAGAATGACACGATATATCAAGAGTTAAGAATCACAAGGGTCAATGAAAAGAGAATTTATTTCGTCTTGTCATCCACCAAAGAAGACGGTAAGCTAACAGATAAACATAAAGGCTATGCTTCTATATCCGATTACGCTTATCTTGCTTCTGAAACAGATTTCGCAGAAGATGGTTCATTGTATCCTGTCGTTGAATATTGGTATGAAGATTCAGATATATCATTTTCCATAAGAGTCAGTTATGATATGGGCTTAGCTACAATTTCATGTGCAGAGAGCCTTTCATTGCCTTATATTTATAAGCTGAAAAAGAAATAGAGTTGTTAACAAGCACCTGTGCGACATGATGTCATATAAATGAATGTTCAAGGTACTATCCCACGAGTTGGGAAGGTATGATTGAACCCATTGTTCCGTCAATGGAAGCCTACGGCAGGTGCGGATTTCCCCTGTATTGTGCTGTCGGACAACGTAACCCAACCGAAAGGTGCAGGCTGAACCGTGAGGGGAAGCCAATGGCTGCTAACATCGGCGGTCTGGGGGCAAGGCTGGAACGGAATGGTTAGATTAATCGAACTGTCGGTTGAAGTGTCGTCAGTTATAAAGAGCTAAGGATGTTCGGCTGTAAAGCCGTAAGGCTCTGACCAAAATGGTAAGGTAGTCAGGTTACTTCATGTAGGTGCTGGAAGTACACGGATGTCGGACTATCGGCGTATGGACAGAACCTAACTGCCATATCTTAAAGGGTATTGATTGATCGGACCTTTAAGATATGAAGTTTATACAAAACTACAGAACTGAATTGTCAACCTTTTTGCTGGTACCGATTCATGCGCTACGTTGGTACCGATTGGAGCGCTGAGATGGTACCGATTCGTCCGCTATAGTGGTACCGATTCATGCGCTATGATGGTACCGTTTCGCCGATACTATCACTCATACAGAAAAATCAAAATATTCAGGAATCACAAAATGGTTTATGGCAATTATTCGCAAGAAGGTATTGAGTTTTGGAGAGAGGGATATTTATATTGAATGTAATTACAAGAATTTACAAAACGGATATTCCGCCAGCAATCTGTCTGGCCGGAATATTCGTTTTTCATTTATCACACGTTCTTAATCAGGTGCGAGAGTTCGGGATCAGCCTTGATGCGCCAGCGGCGAAGGGTTAAAAGAGAGGAAGGTTGCTGAAGAGGCAGTGGATGAACAGGCGGCCCTTCTCGGTCCACACCGTATGCATGGCCGTGCCGGTTTCCCCGCAGCGGCTCTGCCAGCAATCTGGGCATTATAGCTTCAGTTCTGACATTTTACAAGTTTAAAATATCCACGGAATTTCTTGAATATAATCTCTATACCCCAACATCTTTCATAAAATTAGAAGACTCTGGTGAAAGTCATAAAAGAGTCTGTAGTGAGTAGCACTTTCCAATGGGCAATTCGTCCGTATTTGATGATGAAAATGAGTACGAGTTCTTCGTCTATCTTTACATGAAGATGAATGTATTTGCACTTGTACTTTCTGCAATTGCATGAATCTGTGCGTTCATACCTTACAATCAGTTCGTGGGTGTTCTGAGGGTGTTTGGACTTGCTCGCCTGATTGATAACGCAACTTGAAATTCATCTTGCCAAACGGATATAATGTACTGCTGCGCTGTCAAATAACCCTCCAGACTATATGAATGAACGATTCGCACGTAAACCAACTGCCACCTTTCATGAACAGAAATCCGTAAATATTATCAGGAATCGTAAAAGATATCTGTTCTACACTTGCTAAATTTGTGAATATCAGCAAAAAAATAAAACGGATATGTCGAAAATGAAACCTGAAATGACAAACAAAGCCTTGCATAGAAAGATAGCGTTTTCCTTTGCTTTTTTTGTATTGGTAATAGTCTGTATGGCAGGGATAGTGTTCATTGAGCGAAAGCGTCTGATGGAAATAGAAGAAAACACATCAGCTGCACGCAAGACTCATTGGGATATTTATTATGCACATCAATATATTACGCGCCTTGCCATGTTAGGTGAAACAGTAGCCGGATGGAATTGTTCGGATTATGACGACTATCACAAGACAACTCTTCTGGTTGACAGTATTCTTCATGAAATTAGCAAGGGAAATCCTTCCTGTGTTCCTTCAGAACAGATAGATTCGTTACGAACCTTACTTCACACCAAAGAGTTGCATATGTACTTGCTTATGAGAGCCTTCCATAGACTGTCTAAATCAGACAGCCTTCTGATAACCGGACTACAGACAATCAATAGCCATGCAATTGACGGCTTGGTACAAAACGGGAAATCCGGTTTGTTTCCAATGCCGCAGATTATGGAACTTAAATTTCTGAACGAGGATCTTATTAGGACTCAGGAGAAAAGGATGTTTGATTTTGAGGACGGTTCCAGACGCATAAGTCAGGATAATGCCAATATAAATGCCCGACTCTTGAATCTTATTGCTACCCTTGATTCGCAAGTACGAAAAGAATTCCGGAATAAAGAACGTAATCTTGATGAAATGAGACAGACCTCCATGAACTTGATTTCCATAATAATTGTAACAACCTGCCTGTTGCTGGTTCTCGCATATGTTTTGATTCAACGTGATGTCAGACAACGGATAGAAATCCAGAAGCGTCTCGAAGAGAGTCTTAAGCAAAACCGGATGTTGCTAAGTATGAGAGAGAAAGTGCTGCTTACCGTATCCCATGATATAAGAGGTCCGCTCAATACAATTACGGGGAGTGCTGAATTGGCTCAAAATACACGAGACAGGAAGAAACGAAACTGTTACATCACTAATATTCTTGACACGTCACGACACATACTCAAGCTGGTAAACAATCTTCTTGATTTGTCAAGACTTAACCAATCAAAAGAAACACCCAACCTGGTTCCATTCCATCTGGAGGAATTGTTGCAACGCATTGTTTCGCTTTATTCACAGGAAACGAATAAAAAGGGACTTCTTTTCAGGTATTCTTTTGATAACTTGCCGACAGCTGTCCTGAATGATCCGGACAGGATTGAACAGATACTTGACAATCTGATATCGAACGCCATCAAATTCACTCCAGACGGAACCGTTTGCTTACAGGCTTCATACCATCACGGAATATTGTTGCTGCGTGTGCAGGATACCGGTATAGGCATGAATCAGCTTACAATAAGACGGGTGTTTAATCCTTTTGAGAAGGCGGCTCCACATATATCGGCTGAAGGATTCGGACTGGGTCTTTCCATTGTCAAAGGGATTGTCAATTTACTCGGAGGAAAAATATCTGTTTCGAGTACGGAAGGGATAGGAAGTTGCTTCGAAGTGTCCATCCCTATGTCGGAAACGAATTTAAACGAGGAAATTCCTTCTCCCGTCAGGACGTTTTCAGGAATACTCCCGAAAAGAGTAATTGCCATAGATGATGATCCGCTACAGCTTGCAGTGATGAAGGAAATGCTTGAACGCAACGGGGTGGATTGTATCACATGCTCTACAGCAAAAGATGTGGTCAAGGCTATGCGGGAGAAAGATTATGATTTGCTGCTTTCTGACATTCAGATGATAGGCACCAGTGGTTTTGAACTGCTTGATCTTTTACGCAACTCGACTGTCGGAAACTCTCGTACAATACCCGTTGTAGCCATGACTGCGCGTGGTGACCGGGGAAATGAAGTTTTTCTAAAAGCCGGATTCGCAGCCTGTATCTACAAACCGTTCTCATCTTCGGAGTTAATCAGCCTGCTTTCAACCATAACAACATCTCTTCCTGTTGAAAGAAAGAGGATAGATTTCAGTGCGATGTTATCCGAGGTCAGCGATAAGAAAAGGCTGCTTGACTCTTTCATTAGCCAGTCAGAGAAGGATAAAAGGGAACTTGATATGGCATTGAAACTCAAAGACCGAAAAAAATTACGGGAAATCACTCATCGTATGCAGCCGATGTGGGAACTGTTACGGATGAAGGAGCTCTTGTCTGCCTATCGGGTCCTGCTGAGAGACTCTACTACAAATGATGATGCTATACAGAAATATACACAGCAAATCATTGAGTGCACAGGCGTATTGATAATAGAGGCTGAAAACGAAATAAAAAGACTGACAAATGAAACGGAAAATACTGATAGTTGAAGATAACATAAGTTTGTCGCAGATGCAGAAAGACTGGTTTGCACAAGCAGGTTATGATGTGGTAACAGCCATTAACGAACCGATAGCACGCTCGTTGATACGTAAGACTGCATTTGATTTGATTTTTTCGGATGTGCGTCTGCCGGAAGGGGACGGTATCTCCCTGCTGGAATGGCTCCGCAAGGAAAAGAAGAAAATCCCATTCATCATCACAACCGAATATGTATCGGTTCCGGATGTGGTACGTACCATCAAAATGGGTGCGATAGACTATCTGCCCAAACCGGTACACAGGGAACATCTGCTGGAATTGGCAGAAGATGTGTTCCAGCCTATGGTCACTGTACGGGAGAAGGAGAAGGTTCTGTTTCATCGGACAAGCCCGAAAATTCTGAAGGTAGAGAAGTACTCAAGACTGGTGGCTCCGTCAGAAATGGCTGTAATGATACTCGGTGCCAACGGAACCGGCAAGGAATCGGTGGCACAGTATATTCATCAGGGCAGTGAACGCCGGCATATGCCGTTCGTGGCGGTGAATTGCGGAGCATTGCCCCGTGAACTGGCGGCTTCGCTTCTCTTCGGACATGAGAAAGGGGCATTTACCGGTGCCGATACCGCCAAGGTTGGTTACTTCGACATGGCGAAAGGCGGGACATTGTTTTTGGATGAGATTGGAACAATGTCCTATGAAATTCAATCCATGCTTCTCCGTGTGTTGCAGGAAAGTACCTATATGCCAATCGGCAGCAGCAAGGAACGGGTAACGGATGTGCGGATAGTCTCTGCCACAAACGAGGATTTGCAGCAGGCTATCAAGGAAGGGCGGTTCAGAGAAGATCTCTATCACCGTTTGAACGAGTTTGAGATTCGCCAGCCCTCGTTGAGTGAATGCCCGGAGGACATTCTCCCCTTGGCCGAGTTTTTCCGTGAACGCTTTTCAAGGGAGCTGAAACGGGAAACAAGCGATTTTTCCGATGATGCCAGAAGCAGGATGCTTGCCTATCCGTGGCCGGGTAACGTGCGTGAACTGCAAAACCGGGTGAAACGCTCCGTGCTTGTTTCGGAATCACCGGTATTGGAAATGGAAGGGTTGGATACAGAAATCCATCAGCATGATAATGAATCAACTGCCACACCTGCTATCCGCCCGCTGAAAGACGAAACGCAGGAGAAAATGAACATCATCAATGCCCTTAAAGCCTGCAACGGACACCGGGAACAGGCGGCAGCGATGCTCAAGATCAATCCGGCAACGCTGTACAGAAAGATGAAAAAATACGGGCTGAATTAAAAAATGATGTCCGTAGCTAATGCAAATCTCGCTGAATATGTGTACATTTGCAAGTAAATAGAGAAAAAGCGGCATATCGTCTGTGAGACGGTTGCCGATTGTATATAACATAAGACCGCAAGGCGTTTCTAATGGGAATCTGGAAAATTAACATTGAAAGGAACTATTGCGTGATTGCTTATGCTATGCCTACGCATAGCGTGCATTCACCTATTCCTTTCAAAGGCATTCCAGAGCCTCCATTAGAAGTAGTGTGTTTGCACGCTTCTTTTTTGGAACGGCTACCGGTCCGGATTTAAAACAGGATTTATATGTCAAAAATCCAAGCAGTAACGGTAATGACGCTGGACGGTTTTCTGCCGGAACCTGACAACGTGCTGACGCAATGGGTAATGAACCATAGAAAAGGGTTTGTTCATTGGCGGGAACACTGCAATGCCTGGATTCTACCTCACTCCATTCTGGATCTGCTCTGCGAGAAAGACCACAAAAACGCTTCTTTTACCTATCTGGCAGAAGTTCATGATGCAGAATCCCTTGGACTTCTGCGGGGACTTTTCCACTACAATCTTGTGGATGAATTTATAGTTTATCTGTTTCCTTATTCTATGGGAAAGGGACATTCCGTACAGAACATTCTTCCTTCCCGGCAATGGCAGTTGCATAAAGCCGTTGCTTTTTCCAACGGTATCTGCCGTCTGATTTACCGCAATCCTTGCAGGATGTAACTTGCATTTTGCGAGATTTCTTGCATTCTGCAAGGTTATATTTCCATCATTTCTTTTCTCTGATAAATTTTATTTCGCTGTATTTCAATGGAATATCGATGTCATTCCATGAAACATGGTGCCATTGGCATGCCGTTAGCCCTATATCATGATATAACCTGTTGCGCGACAAGGTGTAATCATCCGATTATTTACACTCAAAGACAGACCGTATTATGATACAGATAGACCGTGAGACCTTCCAGATGATGCTTCATCAGATTATGGAACGGTTCGACAAGATTGAAGACAGGCTGAACCGCATGAACCGCCAGACTTCCGCCCTTGACGGCGACAAGCTGCTGGACAATCAGGACATGTGCGAGCTGCTCGGCATAACCAAGCGCACCCTCGCACGGTACCGCCAGAAGAAACTCGTGGCGTATTACATGATTGACGGGCGTACCTATTACAAGTCTTCTGAGGTAGAGGCATTCCTCAACCAGAAGGGGAAACGTATGCCGACAAGACTGAAAAACCAGGTGGAATAATAAAACAGAAAAGAATATGGAACTTGTATGTATTGACAAACAGACTTTTGAAGAGCTGCGTATCCGCTTCTGCAAATTTGAGGAACGGATGACACACATTTGCCGACCGGTAGAGGACCTCGGCCTGAAAAACTGGCTGGACAACCAGGAAGTGTGCGATGTGCTCCGCATCAACAAAAAGACTCTTCAGGCATATCGGGCCAAAGGGATACTTCCCTTCAGCCGTATAAAGAACAAGCTCTTCTACAAGCCGGAAGATATACAGAGATTGTTGGATTTGAGTTATCACCCTTTAATAAAGAGCAGATTATGAGCTATCATTTCATAGACAAGAAAGACCCGCACATTGATGTGATGTTTCAGGGATTGGAGAAATTGGAGAAGATGCTTTCGGTATTGGAGGAAATCCCGAGAACGCTCTTCAACGGTGAACGCTTCCTTACGGATGAGGAGCTTTCCAATGTCCTGCGGGTGAGCAGACGCACATTGCAGGAATACCGTACATCCGGTGTAATCCCTTACTACCTGGTACAGGGAAAGGCTCTCTATAAAGAGTCCGACATTATGAAAATACTGGACGATGCCTATAAGCGGTGCCGGGAAGAACAACGCTGGGTATAGCTGGCATCATTAAAGTCAGAACGGAGAAACGACCTGCCGGGTTGCGGTTGTTTCTCCGTTCTCCTTTTCATACGGCTTGCAATTTCCGTTTCCGTTTTTTCTTTGTCGTGAAATCCTCTTCACATAATTCTATGCTGTTACCGAAGCCGGTGGCTCTCAAGCGTTTCATGTCCTCATCCACTTTTGTGTCCGTGACCTGCGCATAAATTTGCGTGGTGGAAATGGAGGTATGTCCCATCATACGGCTTACTGTCTCTATCGGGACACCCAACGAGAGAGTGATGTGGGTTCCGTAATTATGCCGGGCCTGGTGGAAGGTCAAATCAAATCCATAGGTCTTTCCCAATTCTTTTGTCAGCATGATAAAATAACAGCGTCCGTAAATGTTGAACACCTTATCCCCGGTTCTCTGGCTACGGTACTTCTCTATGATTTGGAGAGGAATATCCAGCAGACGGACAGAGGAAAGCGTATCGGTCTTTTGGCGGTGGATATGAATCCACCAAGTGCCGTCGTCTGCCTGCGTAATATCATTTACCGACAACTTCTTCAAATCCGCATATGCCAGTCCGGTAAAAGTCGAAAAGATGAACATATCCCTCACGAATTGTAATTGCGGCTTCTCTACGGGAGTAGTCATCAATGTCTTGAGGTCCTCCAGCTTCATGTGGCGGCTTCTTCTTTTGGGGAGTTCGGGGTGCAGACGGCAGTATGGGTCTCGTCTCAACGTGCCCTGGCTGACAGCCCGCACCGTGAGTTTCTTCAAGCGGTACAGATGCTCATGCACGCTTTTGGGCTTCAGGTTGCGGTCGGTGCGCAGGAAAACTTCAAAATCGTCATAGAACACCCTGTCAAGACTTCGCAATGTGACATCTTCCATACCCTTCTTTTCCCGGACAAATGCGGAAAGATGTTTGTATGAACGCTGATAGGACTCGTATGTCTCCCGTATGCGGTCTATCCCGACACGTTTCTTGAATTCCTCATTATGTTCCCTGAAGAGAGCCAGCAGGGTAAGCGGTTTCTGTCCGATACCTTTGACTGCATTCTTGACCAGTTCTGCCGTGATGAAACCCAGGCTGTTCTTTATCCGATCATAATGTCCGGCTATCTCGCTTGTCAGGTCATCTATGGCACGGTTCACAGTAACGGCATTCTCGCTTCGTCCATCTGCACGCCCTTTCTTCGGATTCCAGATAGCCGGATTGACAGATACTTTGGTACCTATCTGAGCCCATTCGGCATCGATGCTCACCTTGCACAACAACTGACACATCCCGTCCTTGCGTATTTTTGTACGGTTGATGTAAAACAGCACGGCAAATGTGCTGCGGCGTTTGGTATTCTGTTTCTCAATATGCTGTTCCATATACTTTCCATTTAAGGGTTTATTAAATGACGACAGAAAAGCGTTCTGAAATTTTCCGGTTCAGTGCCTTTGTATCGGCATCTATCTTGTCATCGGTTACTTTCGCATAAATCTGAGTGGTTTCTATCTGGCTGTGTCCGAGCATTTTGCTGACTGTTTCAAGGGGTACGCCATGGGAAAGGGTTATTTCCGTAGCGTATGTATGACGCGCCTGGTGAAAGACCAACGGACGGTTTATGTGGCAGATTTGCGCAATCTCTTTCAAATAATGGTTCAGCATGGAATTGCAGTACATCGGCAGCAACTTGTCATCGGGAGCAGTGTCGCTGTACTTCTTCAGAATCTGTAGCGGCAAATCAAGCAGCGGAATCTCAAATTCTATTTTGGTTTTCTGTCTGGCACTTTTTATCCACCATGTCCCATCTTCTGCTGAACATAGGTTGCTTTTAGTCAGCAGACACATGTCTCTATATGAAATCCCGGTAAAACAGGAAAACAAAAACATATCACGGACATGGTATAATGTCTGTCTGTGAAGCGGAGTGGTTATGATTCTATGTAACTCTTCTGCCGTGAGATATTTCTGTAAGGCTTTAGGACGCACCGGCTCGTATCCCAAAAACGGACTGGCGGTAATGATACCGTCAGCGATGGCCTCGCCGACAATCGTTTTCAGTTGTACAGTCAGATTGATGATTGTTCCGGGGGCGAGATTGCGTTCAGTCCGAAGGTACAAATCATACTTGTCAATAAAGGAACGGTCCAGCGCAGAAAACGGGATATCGGAAAGTTTGTATTTTGCCTGCAAGAATCTTTCGATATGGTTGTAGGCATTCCTGTAAGCACGCAGACTTCCTATAGTGCGGTTTACTCCCACACGCTTTTCAAAACAATTGATAAATCGTCTGAAGTAACCCAAAAGAGTTTCCTGTCCGCCGGCCATTCCAAGCAGAATACTTTTTACCTCTTCTGCTGTCACACCGTCACGTACAGCCGACAGTTCTGAGTAGATACTTAAAGCCATCGCACGAATCTCGTCCAGACGGTTGTTTATTTCCTTTGCCGCCACACTCTTGCCTGATGCACGTCCGGAAGTCCAGCGCGACTGTGACACTTTCATTTTCACACTGAATGCCGCTTCCGAGTATTTCCCGATACTTAACTTAGCCATTACAGGGCAGTTTCCGCCAACATCCGTCTCGCTCTTTTTAAGGTAGAACGATACCTTTACATTTACCTGATTCATAACTAATTCCTTTGTTTGCAAAATTATTATATAGCGAGCAAATGAATGGCATGAAAAATATAGCGGAACGGAGAATAAGGTCCTTCGCCTAACAAACAAACCCTGTCTTTTTTTCTAATACGGAAAAATATGACTAAGTTTGCATGATAGACATAGCAAGAAACATCGTTCCATGCAGTGATAAACAGGATATGAAAAGTAGAAATGGAAGCTATTTCCAACCCTCTTTTTCAACCCGGAAAAGGCAACGGATAAGTAGCGATTTGTTTTCCTAACTCCCTCAAAAACGGTCAAAAACCACAAATGGAAGAATCTGGAACAAAGCTACATATTTCTATAGTTCTCAAACACTTTGCACTATTTTCTCAAAAGTTATCCGAATGTGGGCGAGTTTCACTATATTTGTTGCAAACCGGCTCTCTTTTCGGTCTGATGTAAGAAGAGTGTAATGTAATAGTAAAATAAAGATTTGCATGCCCCCTTCACAACCTTTTATTCATGGATGTTTGAGGGTGAAGGGGAGGAGGGGGGAAGTATGCTATTGCCTCAAATAAAACAGACCATCGGTTGGGGGTAAACGCATGGTCTGTTCAGGTAAATCAGACGATGTGTTCTATCCGAACAGACCATGCAATTTCAGGACATATCAAGTGCCTTTTTTGTTCAGGTCGTACTGTTACTTTTATCTTGGAGTATTTTGTGTGTCGGAATGAAAGAAGTATATTTGTCATTCAATTATAATGATATACGATAATATGGAAAATCAGGAAAATAATAACGGACAGTTACAGATAGAGCTGAAAGAAGAAGTGGCCCAAGGCACGTATGCCAATCTTGCCATTATCACTCATTCCAGTTCGGAGTTTATCATGGATTTTATTCGGGTAATGCCGGGAATGCCCAAAGCCGGGGTTCAATCGCGCATTGTATTGGCACCCGAACACGCCAAGCGTCTGCTGCGTGCGCTTGAAGAAAATGTTGGTAAATATGAACGTGCTTTCGGCCCTATCCGCATGCCGGATGAGCAACCTATTCCGCCATTGCCTAACATTAAGGGTGAAGCATAAAATCAAAAAAAAACTTGTAGTGCATTGATTATTCAAAACTTATTAGTATCTTTGCAGCCCAAAAGTGTATAGTTTTGAATTAATATAAACAATAATATATAACTAAAAACAATTAAAATGCCTACAATTCAGCAATTAGTAAGAAAAGGACGCGAAGTGCTGGTGGAGAAATCAAAGTCTCCAGCCTTGGACTCTTGTCCTCAAAGACGTGGCGTTTGCGTGAGAGTGTATACAACCACTCCGAAGAAACCGAATTCAGCTATGCGTAAAGTAGCTCGTGTACGTTTGACTAACGGTAAAGAGGTGAACTCTTACATTCCGGGAGAAGGTCACAACTTGCAGGAACACTCAATCGTATTGGTTCGCGGCGGTCGTGTAAAAGACCTTCCGGGTGTACGTTATCACATCGTTCGTGGTACTTTGGATACTGCAGGTGTTGCTAACCGTACTCAAAGACGTTCTAAATACGGTGCTAAACGTCCGAAACCGGGACAGGCTGCTCCCGCTAAGAAGAAATAATTAGGCGGCCAAACTGATAAACAGTAAAATTAAAAGTAATAACTTACGTTTTAGTTTGTTGGAAATGCTAAAGGTTGAGTAAACACTCCGGAGGGAGAGTTGAAGAAGACAGAAGTAAACAACCAAGAACGAAAAACATTATTCTTTCAGACAAATGAGAAAAGCAAAACCTAAAAAACGTATCATCCTTCCGGATCCCGTTTTTAATGATGTGAAAGTTTCCAAGTTCGTTAACCACCTGATGTACGACGGAAAGAAGAATACTTCTTATGAAATCTTCTACGCCGCTTTGGAAACAGTGAAGAACAAAATGCAGAATGAAGAGAAATCAGCTCTTGAAATCTGGAAAAAAGCTTTGGACAACGTAACTCCTCAAGTGGAAGTGAAGTCTCGCCGTGTAGGTGGTGCTACTTTCCAAGTTCCTACTGAAATTCGTCCTGACCGCAAGGAGTCAATTTCTATGAAGAATTTGATTATCTTTGCCCGCAAGCGTGGCGGTAAATCAATGGCTGACAAACTGGCTGCTGAAATCATGGATGCTTTCAATGAACAAGGCGGTGCTTTCAAACGTAAAGAAGATATGCACAGAATGGCCGAGGCTAACCGTGCGTTTGCTCATTTCAGATTCTAATACTATAAGAGATAACCAATCAAAGATTAAAAACTTAAAGTAAAAGGAATTAGAAAATGGCAAAGAATGATTTACATTTGACACGTAATATCGGTATCATGGCCCACATCGATGCCGGAAAGACAACAACCTCTGAACGTATTTTGTTTTATACGGGTTTGACTCACAAAATCGGTGAGGTGCACGATGGTGCCGCTACAATGGACTGGATGGAGCAAGAACAGGAACGTGGTATCACTATTACTTCCGCTGCTACTACCACTCGTTGGAAATATGCCGGTAATACTTATAAAATCAACTTGATTGATACTCCGGGACACGTTGACTTTACCGCTGAGGTAGAGCGTTCTTTGCGTATTCTTGACGGCGCTGTTGCTGCTTATTGTGCAGTTGGTGGCGTTGAACCGCAATCTGAAACTGTTTGGCGTCAGGCTGATAAATATAACGTACCGCGTATCGCATACGTTAATAAAATGGACCGTTCGGGTGCCGACTTCTTTGAGGTTGTTCGTCAGATGAAGGACGTTTTGGGTGCTAATCCTTGTCCTATCGTTGTGCCTATCGGTGCTGAGGAATCTTTCAAAGGTTTGGTAGATCTTATCAAGATGAAAGCTATCTACTGGCATGACGAAACTATGGGTGCCGACTATACAGTAGAGGAAATCCCTGCTAATTTGGTAGACGAAGCTAACGAATGGAGAGATAAGATGCTCGAAAAAGTAGCTGAGTTCGACGATGCTTTGATGGAGAAATATTTCGATGATCCTTCTACTATTACAGAAGAAGAAATATTGAGAGCTCTTCGCAACGCTACAGTACAGATGGCTGTTGTTCCTATGTTGTGTGGTTCTTCATTCAAGAATAAGGGTGTACAGACTTTGCTTGATTATGTTTGTGCATTCTTGCCTTCTCCGCTGGATACAGAGAATGTGGTTGGTACAAACCCTGAAACCGGTGCTGAAGAAGACCGTAAGCCGAGCGAGGATGAAAAGACTTCTGCTTTGGCGTTCAAGATTGCAACTGACCCGTATGTAGGCCGTCTGACTTTCTTCCGTGTTTATTCAGGTAAGATTGAAGCCGGTTCTTATATTTATAACTCTCGCTCTGGTAAGAAAGAACGTGTTTCACGTCTGTTCCAGATGCACTCAAATAAACAGAATCCTGTTGAGGTGATTGGCGCCGGTGATATTGGTGCCGGTGTAGGCTTCAAGGATATCCATACCGGTGATACGCTGTGCGACGAAACCGCACCGATCGTATTGGAATCTATGGACTTCCCCGAACCGGTAATCGGTATCGCAGTTGAGCCTAAGACTCAGAAGGATATGGATAAACTGTCTAACGGTTTGGCTAAATTGGCTGAAGAAGACCCAACGTTTACGGTTAAGACTGACGAACAGACAGGTCAGACAGTTATTTCCGGTATGGGTGAGCTTCACTTGGATATTATCATCGACCGTCTGAAGCGTGAATTCAAGGTTGAGTGTAACCAGGGTAAACCTCAGGTTAACTATAAGGAGGCTATCACGAAGACTGTTAACTTGCGCGAAGTTTATAAGAAACAGTCTGGTGGTCGTGGTAAGTTTGCCGATATCATCGTGAACATCGGTCCGGTTGATGAGGACTTTACTCAAGGCGGCTTGCAGTTTGTTGACGAAGTGAAGGGCGGTAATATTCCTAAGGAATTTATCCCGTCTGTACAGAAAGGTTTCACAACTGCAATGAAGAACGGTGTATTGGCCGGTTATCCGTTGGATTCACTGAAGGTAACTTTGATCGACGGTTCTTTCCACCCGGTTGACTCTGACCAGTTGTCATTTGAAATCTGTGCTATCCAGGCATACAAGAACGCTTGCGCTAAGGCAGGTCCGGTATTGATGGAGCCTATCATGAAGCTGGAAGTTGTTACTCCGGAAGAAAACATGGGTGACGTTATCGGTGACTTGAACAAGCGTCGCGGTCAGGTAGAAGGTATGGAATCAAGCCGTTCTGGTGCTCGTATCGTGAAGGCAATGGTTCCGCTGGCAGAAATGTTCGGTTACGTAACTGCGTTGCGTACTATCACTTCTGGTCGTGCAACTTCTTCAATGGTATATTCTCACCACGCTCAGGTTTCCAACTCTATTGCTAAGGCAGTATTGGAAGAAGTAAAAGGTCGTACAGACTTAATCTAAAATAATAACTAAGGTCCGTAGGTTAGCGAATGACTCTTAACCTACGGGACTTTATCTTATATAATAACATTATTAATAACTAAGACAGTAATGAGTCAAAAAATTAGAATCAAACTGAAATCTTACGACCACAACTTGGTTGACAAGTCAGCTGAGAAGATTGTAAGAACGGTGAAGACAACAGGCGCTATCGTTAGCGGTCCAATTCCTCTCCCTACGCATAAGCGTATCTTTACCGTAAACCGTTCGACTTTCGTTAACAAGAAGTCGCGTGAACAATTCGAACTCTCTTCTTACAAGAGATTAATCGACATCTATAGCTCAACAGCTAAGACAGTAGATGCTCTGATGAAGTTGGAGTTACCGAGTGGTGTGGAAGTAGAAATCAAAGTGTAAGTATTAAAAATTAAGTGAAATGCCAGGATTATTAGGAAAAAAAATCGGAATGACATCCGTTTTCAGTGCCGAGGGTAAGAATGTACCATGCACTGTTATCGAAGCAGGTCCTTGTGTTGTTACTCAAGTGAAAACTGTAGAAAAGGACGGTTATGAAGCTGTTCAGCTGGGCTTCCAGGACAAGAAGGAGAAGCACACTACAAAGCCTTTGATGGGGCACTTTAAGAAAGCTGGAGTAACTCCCAAGAAACACTTGGCTGAGTTCAAAGAATTTGAGACAGAATTGAATCTGGGTGATACTGTTACCGTAGAATTGTTCGAAGGCGCTGATTATGTAGACGTTGTAGGTACTTCCAAAGGTAAAGGCTTCCAGGGTGTTGTGAAACGTCATGGTTTCGGTGGTGTAGGTCAGACTACTCACGGTCAGCACAACCGTGCCCGTAAACCGGGTTCTATCGGTGCTTGTTCTTACCCTGCAAAAGTATTCAAGGGAATGCGCATGGGCGGACAACTTGGTGGTGACAGAGTAACTGTTCAAAATCTGCAAGTATTAAAAGTAATCGCGGAGCACAATCTCCTTTTGATTAAGGGTTCTGTTCCTGGTTGCAAAGGTTCAATCGTAATAATTGAGAAATAATGGAAGTTAACGTATATAACATTAAAGGTGAAGACACTGGGAGAAAGATTACGTTAAACGAGTCTATCTTCGGAATTGAGCCCAACGACCACGCTATCTACTTGGATGTTAAACAGTTTATGGCTAACCAGCGTCAGGGTACACACAAGTCAAAGGAAAGAAGCGAAATCAGCGGTTCTACTCGTAAAATCGGTCGCCAGAAAGGTGGCGGTGGTGCACGTCGTGGTGACATGAACTCACCGGTACTCGTTGGTGGTGGACGTGTATTTGGTCCGAAACCGAGAGATTACTACTTCAAACTGAATAAGAAAGTAAAAGCTCTGGCACGTAAGTCAGCTTTGGCATATAAGGCTCAGAACAATGCCATCATTGTAGTAGAAGACTTCAACTTTGAAGCTCCTAAGACAAAAGATTTTGTTGTTATGACAAAAAATCTTAAAGTTTCTGACAAAAAGCTGCTTGTTGTTTTACCGGAAGCAAATAAAAACGTATATTTGTCGGCTCGTAACGTAAAGGGCGCTAATGTGCAGACTATCTCAGGGTTAAATACTTACAGAGTATTGGACGCTGGAGTTGTTGTGTTTGCTGAAAGTGCACTTTCTGCTATCGACAATATCTTAATGTAAAAAGGAGGCTTAAATAATGGGAATTATTATTAAACCGTTAGTGACAGAGAAGATGACTGCAATTACTGATAAGTCGAACAATCGTTTCGGCTTTATCGTGCGTCCTGAAGCTAATAAACTGGAAATTAAGAACGAAGTTGAAGCCCTTTACAACGTTACCGTGGTTGATGTGAATACAATTCGTTATGCCGGCAAGAACAAGAGCCGTTATACACGCGCAGGTATCATCAACGGACGTACAAACGCTTACAAAAAAGCTGTTGTTACGTTGAAAGAAGGAGATACTATTGATTTTTATAGCAATATTTAAAAGAAATGGCAGTACGTAAATTTAAGCCCACAACACCGGGGCAAAGACATAAAATTAT